>Ga0209479_1000536_pt1 | contig 57669 bp, 39 predicted proteins | sample DewCreD2012metaG_2_FD_184112 | JGI IMG/M metagenome (GOLD analysis project Ga0209479, IMG submission 184112) | Hot spring sediment bacterial and archeal communities from British Columbia, Canada, to study Microbial Dark Matter (Phase II) - Dewar... ...
TTTTTGTGAATATTTCAGGTTGAAATTTTTCTATTAATTCAAGCCAGTGAGCGAGAGCAGAATTATAATCTCCAAGATCAAAATAATTTTGTGAAATTTGATACAAAGCACGAGCATAATATTCAGTATTTGGATATTTGACCAGTAATTTTTGAAAAATCAGAGATGAACTATCAAGCTTGCCTGTTTCTCTATAAGCCCAACCAATATCATAAAGTGCTTGTTCTGATTTTTTGTTGTCAGGAAATTTTATGAAGAGTTTGAAGGCTTCATCAATTGCTTCATCATAACGACCGAGTTTATAGTAAATATCATAAATCTGGAATTGAGCGAGTGCGGCAAGTCGAGGCTCATCTTTTCTCAATGAAACCATTCTGAAATAATGAATTGCCGAATCTGAATAATTCATTTGCTTAAAAGCATTTCCCTTCATATAAGCCGCTGCTGCTCGAACACTCACAATGTACTCATTATTCAATATTCCTACTTTAATTGAATCCTCGTTGACGAATTTACTTTCAGTGTAAAGGATATAATCATACATTCTAATTGCATTCTTATAATCACGAGCGACAAAATAATTCTGTCCAGCCTGAAAAGCATTTTTAAATTCCTGCGGCGCTGGAATGTACATACTTGCAATAGTCGCTACGATAAATACAATCAATTGCCACATAGTAAATCAGAAACCAGTGTAAATTGAGAAATACAGAGTTGACTCTTCTCTACCTTTAAATCGATCCTCTTCACGCTTGAAATCTCTGGTTGTGTACTTATATCCAAAATCAATCACTATGTTGTAACCAGCATATTGAGATTTATTACTCAGAGATAATGCAACCGTTCTTCGATCTTCACTTTCAAAATCATCCTTTAGATTTCTTATTCTATATCCCAGTGGAGAAATACCCTTCAAGAATGTTATTCCCTGCATTCCAAAATGTAAAGTAGTGTTTGGAGTTAACTTATAATCGAATCTGATAATAGGAATTGTTTCTTGAAGATGTTTATTTATGACTGTTATTTTTTCACCATCTTTATTCTCAGTGAACTTTGATGATTTTTCAGTTCGAATTTTAAATTGAGGAGTAACTTTTAACTGGTTATTAAAGAACGAAAATTCGTATTCAATTTTATTCACCATTCCAAAGAAAGATATTCGACCTTCAACTTGATCATTTAGTAATCTTGCTTCATTTGCAAAAGCAAGTAATCTATTCCCCTGAGCAAATTGATGATTTAACTGTAATCGAAGATTATTTTCTATCCTGAGATTTGGAATTTGAGTATAAGTTGTTCCAATGTATAGATTATTAACCATACTGTTTTTATACAACAAAGGATCAAGGACATAATCCGGAAAAGGATCGGCTGTTGTAATTACACCGGGGAACTGATAACAATCATTTGGAATATTGTCTTTCGTCTGCTTTAAGACATAAAATATTCTCAATGAACCAAACTTCGGTGTTTCTGTGAAATAAGTCATCTTAAAATAATTGACATAATTTCTTCCACCTTTTAATAATCCCTCTTCTCTCAAAAGTCCAATTCCAATGTTAAAATTCTTAATTAACTCAAGTGTTGTAAATAAATGATAACCTTTTTGATCTGGAGTGTAAGGATAATCAGGTAGAATATCGTTTTCTTGTTCATCAATTACATCATTATTATTCCAGTCATCGCCATAATCAAGGCTCGGTGGGTCTGAGTAAAATGTGAGGAAATCTTGAGCATAGTCAGGAATTCCATCAGCGTTTTTGTCATCGTCTGGAATTCCGTCTCTATCCCTATCTTTTCCTGGAAATATTCCTGTATCAGGTCTTCTTAGAATTGTCGCAAGACTTACCAGTTCATTTGTGTTCTGGCGATAACCGAGTAAAAAGAAATCACCGACACGATTTAGAACATCACGATTTTTTGCTCGTGAATCAGTCGTAAAAACATTGTAATGATAAAATCCATCTTCCCATCGGTCATTGTCATCGTTATCATCAACCAGCGAGTAATAAGCACCACCAGGAATTATTGCACCACTACTTGAAGCATCGTATCCTAAGAAATCAGGAAAGATCGGATTTGGAATTAAATTATCTGAAGGTGAACTATAATAACTATTTTCAAGTGTATAAATATTTAATGCTGTTGTGTATGTCCCGTCAATTCGATAAATCTCACCACCTAATGTTAACCTTCCAAGTTTCTTTTTTCCTCTCAAAAACCAGGCTTGACCTGATAAATCCTGCTCCTCACCTGATTTACCTGTAAATCTTCTATCACGAATTATTGGATATTTGAAATGTTCTTTACTCTGATTGAATTCACCTTCAATTTCAAATCCTTTCCAGTTAAATGAAAAATTGAAACCATAAACTTCCATTCCTGTTACAAGACCATAGGAAAATGTAACTATTTGTTTATTGGAAGCATCAGTCACATTGCCTTCAGCTCTTCTAATGGTTCTAAATGGTGTTGGAGTTGCATATAATTCAGGATCTGTGTGAGATTGAAATCTTGCATCTCCTGTATATTCATCTAATCTATTAAGCCAATCATGGGCAATATCGATTCTATAATCATTTGCAAGGATTAGTTGAAATTGAACAGAGGTTGCGCCTTCAGGAATAACAAAGGCATAAGTGATATTTTCTCCCTCTCTACTTCCTATTTTAACGGGATAAGCTGGAGGAAATGTTGAGTATCTATCTCGATAATTAATGTAACGGGTAAAGCTTGTTGTATCTGCTCCTGCAAAGAAGTCCTTAGCATTAATCCAGAAATTCCTGAATACCCAGTATTGAATCGGATCATTTAAAGTAGTTGCTCCGCTACTCGGTACACCACCATGAATATTTTTGATTGGTCTTGCAACACCATTAATAATAATTGTTGGAGGTTGATAAAGTATTGGTCCTGAAATGTCGCCTGGACTATCATCACTAACTCTGATAAAAATTACTCGAGGAATTGCATTAGAGACAACACCTTTGATTGATGATTCTTTTGAATCAATACTTGCTCTTCTTTGATGTTGATTTAGATAAGTAATCCCGACCGTTAAGACATCACCAATATCAGTTTCAAAATGACCACCGAGCAGATATTGCGTCCAATCCCGAATTCTTCTTACACCATCTGAATAGAAACCTTGATCGAATCTAAATCGGATAGGATCGCTTATTCTTGACAATACAATAGTACCTCGATTTTTTGCCGTTGCCCCATCCCATCGTATGCCGTTAAATCTTGCTCTGTCTAAAGTTAGGCTTGTAAATTTTGTTCTGATTGCATCACCCACCATCAATCTTGTAGTAAATCCGCCATAACTATCATTACCAATTACAAGATTACTGAAGTAGTTTTCATAGTATCGTGATTTTAAGAAATTACTTTGCCCACCTGGAATATTTTGATCAATGGCTTGTTTCTGCTGTTCATTAAATTCAATAACAGGATAACCTTCAATTAAAAAGTTGCCGAAATTATCAAAAAACTTTTTCTTCTCAATTTTAGAACTATAGTTCTCATAATTTCGACCTGAGAGATTAATATATTTTTCTTCTTCTTTCCCAAGGTTAGAAATAAATTGAGGATATGAAACAGATGTAAAACAAAATACAATCAAAAAACCAAATATTCTTTTCACTTTAACCTCCAGAGAGTTTCAAGAATTAAAATTGATAGGTAAAGGAAATTTTATGACTTCCTCCAACACCAATAATCTGAATTTGATTAACATAAGCATAATCAATCTTCAGATTGTTGACAAATACCCCAAACCCACCATTCAATGCATTTTGTTTGAAAGGAGTGTCGTTGAGAATTCCATTATAACCACCTCTTAAATAAAATCCAGTTTCTATTCCATATAATTTTGTTTTCATACCAAGAAATTCAAAACCGAATCTTAAGATGTAATTTTCCTTTTCCTTTACTGCATCAACTGCAAATAAGTAATTATAATTCGGTGAGTAATAAGAAATTCCACCAACTAATTTCATAGGTAACTTTGCATCATCAGAGCCATTTACAGCAATGCTTGGTTCTGTAATATCCTGAGCTACAGCACCAAATGATAAAACACCACTACCAAAAACTTGTTCTATCTTATAAAATATGCCAGCGTCAAAACTAAATCCCAGATAACTTAAACTATTTTCACCGGGAGCCGGTTGAGCATTCCATCTTAATAATTTAAAACTACCACCCACTCCAAAATTATTGATATCCTTTGCATAACTTAGTATTAAAGTATTTTCCTGCCAGGCTCCAGCTTTCAAATGAGTCAAACCAGCACCAAATCTACCAAATTTCCAGAGAGGAATTGTAGAAGAAAATGTTAAGTAATAAAGATTATCTTCTATACCTGTAAATAATTGATTGTAAGTCGATGAAACTTCTAATCTCTCAACATTAATTAAACCAGCTGGATTATAAAAAACTGTATATGATGCATCACCTACTCCAGTAAATGCACCACCCAGAGCGATTACTCGACTATGAACGCCAAGATTTTCAAATCCACCAGCTATAAGAGTGGAACAAATTGTAACCAAGAAAAAAATTATTTTTTTCACTTCCACCTCAATAATTAATAGACAACAGTTACAACTTTTACTACCTGTTCGGTCTTTACATCAGCTTCGACAACGACCTGAACCAAATACGGTCCTGGTCTGACAGTTTTTCCAGATTGATCTTTTCCATCCCACACAAACGCATTCTGCGCAATAAAAGCAGCTGCCCCTGATTCTGAATTATAAATTTCTCTTATCAATCTACCTTGAAGATCATAAACCAGTAATTTCAACTTTCTTACTTCATTCCCAACCAGATTTTTTGGCTCTGCAATATTAGCTAAAAAGAAAGATAATGTCGTTTGGTCATTAACTCCATCACCATTTGGAGTAAAAGGATTTGGTTCGACTTTAAAATCAATAATTAATTTTGGAGGCACTCCTGTTGTAATTATACTCCAGCTTTCAATATTACCCGACTTTTTAGTATCTACTCTCTGAGGATTATCTGCACTCTGTGTGCTGTGCAAATAAGAAACAAATCTGTTGACACCCATAAATGGAGTGCACTTCAACTTTGCTTCAAATAATGTTGTCGTTGTGATTGGATTTTGAGGTATGATAACTATTTTATTTGCTAAAATTGTCGCCGAGTATTGAACTGGAGTTCCATTAAGACTCACACCAAGTAATTGAGAAGGAGTCGGAGTAAAAATAGTGATTGTATCAACAGGATAATCGCTTGCGCCTTTCTGTATGTTGATTGTGTAAGTAAAATTATTTTCTTGAAGGATTGGAGAGTATTGAGGAGATATGGAGGCATCAGTTGATTGAGCGATTAATGTTTTATCATACAGTATTTCAATTTCATCAAGTTTTGGTGTCTGTAAAGTTAGCGTTCCCAATCTCACCTGATATTGCATATATCTTCTCGGCTCATATACAGGTAATTGAACATCTGGTACTGAAGTAGAATCTTCGCTCCAGTCACTCCATGTTGAATCAGGTTTTGGTGTATTTCCTGTTCTCATTCTTACAGAAATCTGTGTCCCTTCTGGTTGTTCTGCTCTCCATCTAATTTTTGACCAGTTTACGGGTTGGCCTGCATCTTTTACTTTCGATGTAAAATAACCTTCTGGCAGATAACCTTTACCAAATACTTCTATTTCGGAAATTACTGTACTTTGAACCTGATCAATCACATCCACAGTAATTTTCAAAAATCTGATTTCCACAACACGATCAAAATAATCATCTGTCACACCAAGTGTATTTTCAGGAACCTGAATTAATTTTTCCATGGAGAGAGTATCGAGTCCACCATAGATAGTATATGCTCTGATTCTTAAGTTCGTTGGAATATTAGTTGGTCCACCTGGATAAAAACCAAGTTGCCAGATTCTCACTCTATTAACAGCTCGAACAGCCTGTAAATCAATCACAATGTATGTTCCTTCTCCACCAGGACCTGCATTTAATGAAAGAATCTGAACATAAGAAGGTGAAAAGAATTTTCCATCAATTAATTTTAATGCATTCCTTACAGCAGTATCTGGCGGTAGATTTCTGCTTTTATAAACAATATAAGCGTACTTGTTTCTGGCAAGATTTTCATTCTCACCTGTTTGAAGTAAAAGTTTTCCGGGCTCACTTTTCCAGTCAATTGCAGAAGTCAGTGTTGAATCAACTGAATTATCATTCCAGGTTGTATCTCTTATTGAAGATTGAGAAAATACGATGCCTGTTGTGAGCAATATTGTGAATAAAATATGTACAGAGTTTTTCATTTCTATATCTTCTTTATTTGAAATTAACTATCACAAAAATAAAAAGTTGATTAAATTATTAAAATTAATAATCATCAAATGATATAAATTTAAGGAACTACTCTTCTATCTCTTTAATCTTTTATAAAATAAATTATTCTAACAAATTGATTAATCGATGGTGAGAATCAATTAATTACAATTCATAAATACTTAACAAACCTGTTATTCTCATCAACAAGAATATTTTTTGCTTCTACTGGATTATCCGAAAGTTCAAAACCCATGATTATAATTTCCTCACCTTTTTTGATAACGAGTGCAGCAGCCCCATTCATACAAATCATTCCAGAACCACGCTCACCTGCAATAACATATGTCTCGAGTCTTTCTCCGCTTGTATTACTTACTACAAGAACTTTTTCACCTGGCAATAGACCGGCTTTTTCTATCAGCTCTTCATCAATAGTAATACTACCTATGTAATCCACATTAGCTTCTGTTACTCTCGCCTTATGTATTTTCGATCTTAAAAACCATCTCATTTTCAAACTCTTTTTCTTCAAAGATAATGGATTTAAATGAAGAAGTTTTAAATAAAAATATTCTATCTATAAAATTATAAAAATTTAAGAATAATTTGTTATGCCCAATCCAACTTCAATATGCATTAACTGTCATGTTGAATCCTTTACTTAATTTATTTCATTATCCATTCCCTTTTATAATGAATTTATTTCAGCAACCACTACCTGTCATGGTGAATTCATTTCAGCATCAAAGCTTGATAATAAAAAACCATAAGTTCAATAAATTGAAACAGGATTGACAAAACTAAAATTCAATGGTACATCCTGTATTGAAATCGTAAAGGTATAATTTCCACAACTTCTCTGTAAACTATAAAACCACAGAATTCCCGCATTAGTTAAAAAATTATTCTTGACAATAATTAAAGTAATCAACCACAGGAACCACTTTCACACCTTAATAAAAATCCTTCTCTTATAAAAGATTAACATTATCAGATACCATAGAACAACATAACAAATCGCAAAAACAAGGGAAGCATTGATTGGTTCAAAAAATGGTTCAAAGAAATTTTTAAATATGTAGCCTTTTAGGGAAATACTTTCACCATTGACGTCATTTACTTTAATTATATTCAAGGTTTTAGCTATTAAAGAAGAAAGGAAAAAAGAAGCAATAGCATTCATTCCAAAAACAAGAAAAGGCTGGGTCCACCATTTTATATTCTTAATTTCTATCACGTAATAACAAAACGCAAGAAAATTCAAAGCCATTCCACCCATAAATAAAACATAAGAACTTGTCCAGATATATTTATTAATTGGAAACCACATATTCCAGATTACTCCAATAACCAGCAAAATATTTCCTGTTACAAATAAATCACTTGTCAACTCAAACTTATCACTCTTTTTTTGCAACCACATACCAGTGAATACCCCAATCATAGTTGTAACAACAGCTGGAAAAGTTGAGAGTAATCCTTCCGGATCCCAGTTTGTTTTCCACATATGACCATAAAAAATCAAATTATCTATATAGGCAGCTAAATTTCCCTCTGGACTTAAATTGCCGGCACCATAGCCTGGAACCGGGATAATTGTCATGGCAAGCCAGTATAAAATCAAAATCACAATTGAAAGAATTACCTGGGTTTTTGTGGAAAGAAACAGATAAATTAATGATGCTAAAAAGTAAACGACAGCTATTCTTTGTAGAACTCCAGGAATTCTAACCGTTGAAAAATCAAAATAAGGAAAAAGATGTAAGAACATTCCAAGTGCAAAGATTATGGAAGATCTTTTAATGACATGGAAAAGCAAAATCTTTTTTGATGCACCTTTTGCTAATCTGTTTTTGAATGATAAAGTCATTGCGACACCTACAATAAAAAGAAAGAATGGGAAGATGAAGTCAGTAGGTGTCCAGCCATGCCAGTCTGCATGTTTTAGAGCTGGATAAACGGCACTCCATGTTCCTGGATTATTGACTAAAATCATTCCAGCAATTGTAATACCTCGAAAAACATCGAGGGATACAAGTCGATGGGATTTAATTGTATCATTCATTATTGCACCTCTATTGATTAAAATTTAGATGGGATTTGAGAGTACATTTATTGAAAATCAGGAGAGAGGGGATAATTTTCATTAATTTCAATGTGAATTTTGAATGGTTTCTGTCACCTTGTTTATTTGTGGGCGCTAAAGGACTCGAACCTTTGACCTCCGCCTTGTAAGGGCGGCGCTCTGGACCAACTGAGCTAAGCGCCCCAGAAACAAATTTTTCAATAACTTGATGCAAATTTAACAACCTCAATGAGATTTACAAAAAGTTGAACATTATAGTCTTCCTGTTTCATTTTCATTCCTTTTTTATATCACTGACTTTTGATATGTATTTTCCAAGTAACTGTCATTGCGAGGAACGAAGTGACGAAGCAATCTTTACTCAAATACTTGTCATTGCGAGGAGTGAAACAACGAAACAATCTGTCCATTGATGTAGGACAGACTTTTAGTCTGTTACTAATATGTTTTTGTCACCATTCATTTTTTTTTGATCGGAATGACATTCTTTCCGTAATCCTAATAATAAATTTTTCTATTTGTACTGATTTTATCAAAACAATGTGGCTAAAGCCGATTTATAATCTATTAATTTTTTTTCACTTGACTGAAGTCAAGTGCTATTTCATTTTATAAGAATATTCTCGTAAAAAAAATTATTCACTAAATAATTCAACAAATAATCTAAAAAATTTCAGTTGACTTCAGTCAACTGTTAAAGTTCTTTAGAAACAAAAAACGGCTTTAGCCACATTTTACTCTAAAAAGTTTTAATATCATCTTAAACTTTATTCGTCATTGCGAGGAACGAAGTGACGAAGCAATCTTTCCTCAAGTACCTGTCATTGCGAGGAATGAAATGACGAAGCAATCTGTCACAATATTATCCGAGAATTCTTTTCAAAGACAGACTGCCTCGCCCTGTTCAAAAAATAGGGGCTCGCAATGACTGTTAATTTTTAGCTATAGTCATTGCGAGGAACGAAGTGACGAAGCAATCTTTCACTATACTATATGTTTTCACAACGTAAATAAAACATTCAATTTCTTTTCATGTTATAACGACATAAAAAATATATACTCACTATATTAATAAAAATCATTGATGACCGGATAATAAATTCAATTTTTAATGACGAATTTTAAGAGTTTATACTTTATAATAATTAACAAAAATTTAATTTTTCATACATTGACATATTATGTAAAAACTTTTACCTTGCTTCAGATAAAATTGGTGTTTTATTAAACCGGTTTTAATTCAAAACAAATTCTAGAGTATTTTACTGGATTAATATAATGGGAAATAGAAATTTTAGTGTAATAAGATATTTCCTCTTTTATGATTTTCGATATTTTAGCAACTACTACCCCGGAATTTATCAACTTAAAAATAATTTAAATTTATACCCACTAATTATTAGACTCTTGCAAACTAACCATAAAAGTAAATTTAGTATAAAGACATTTATCCTATGGAAGCTTATCTACGAGAAAAAATATTACTTACGATTAGATGTTAAAATTTTATTGAAAACTTATTTATTAACATTCTATGTAAACACAATGAGGGCAATATTAGGAAATAAACTTAAACCAAACTTTTCATCAATTCTTTAATTGCTTTTGCTTTTAGATTTATAATTTTAATAGTCATACAATTAATAAAAAATAGGAGAACAGTATGAAAAAAATAATTAACATAACTCAACTCTTTTTAATTATATATATTTTAACTGTAAGTTATAGTTTTGGACAACCATGGTATTATGATTTTGGAACTTCAACAGGTACCTTTACTTCAGGTGCTTCTACAACATTTCTTCCGAAACCTCAAAGTGGCGGTGGAACTGCAAGAGTAAGAATTGGTACTGGAGGAGGAAGCTGGAATTTGGAAAATCAAACAATATCATTTGGTTCTGAATCATATTTAAGAGGCGTAGCTCCAACAAGCACATCAGTAAATAAATTTTCAATTTATGATTATACTCCCGGTAATACTTTTACACTAAGATTTAGATTAAGACTCGGAGCAAGTGATGGTAGTGCAAATGCAGCAAGTGGAAACTGGTATCTTTTCATTGGTGATGGTGCAATGTACTCTGACAATAACGCATTTTCAGGTACACAAGTATTTACAGGTATTAGATGGACTTTTGGTACTGGTGGATCAATTACTACAAGTTATAGGAATGGTGGCAATTGGACAAACATTATTCCCAGTCCTTTTTCTCAAGGAACAGATTATATTGTAGAAATTTATGGAAATAATTCAACAAGCCAAATTAATTATAACTACAATGGTGCGCAATCTGTAGCTTCTGATAAATTTGATCTCTGGGTAGATGGTACTTTAGTTGGTGATGATCTATCCAAAGCTCAACTTGCTAATAATCTAAATATTGACTCTTGGGTATTTTATGGTGAAAGCAGTACGTCAAATGTTGCAAATATTTTTCTAGATGATTTTATATATACTAATACAATTTCTGATAACCCACTCCCAGTAGAACTCGCTAATTTTAAGACAATGGATATAGGAGGAAGTATAAAACTCATCTGGTCCACAACTACCGAAATTCAAAACTACGGCTGGGAAATTGAAAGGTCAGAAATAAACAAAGAAACAAATAAACCATCAATCTGGCAAACAATTGGATTTGTGAAAGGGTCAGGAAATTCTAATTCTCCGAAAGAATATTCTTTCATTGACAATACCGCCCTATATGGTGAATATGCCTATCGTCTAAAACAAATTGATATTGATGGAACAACTTCATATTCAGATGAATTGCGAGTATTTGTTGGACAAAAACCACAGGTTTACGACCTGAAACCATTCCCTAATCCAATGAATCCTGTAGCAAAGATAAGATATGAAGTTCCAGAGTTTAGCTTTGTAAACATTTCAATTTATGATATTACTGGTAGACTGATTAAAACACTGATAAATGAGAATAAAGAACCCGGTATATATGAAATTGAATTTGATGGAAGCCAATTAGCAAGTGGAATATATTTATCAGTTTTAAAATCTAATGGAACTACAATTTCACGGAAATTACAGTTAATTAAGTAATTCATTAATGACTCGCAGACTTTTAGTCTGTGTTGAATGTAACACAGGCTACTAGTCTGTGACTTATTTTTTATACTCTCTCCAAGACCCATTAATTTGTACCTCACTGCGTTTTTCTCAAATACCTTTCATGGCGAGGAACAAATTGACGAAGCAATCTTTCGCAATATTATCCGGGAATTCTTTTCAAGGACAGATTGCTTCGCCCCGATTAAAAAATCGGGGCTCGCAATGACGGTTATTTTTTGGCTATAGTCATTGTGAGGAAAAAAGTGACGAAGCAATTTTTCCAGCAGTGTATAGAACTGTTCAAAAAGTGTCATGCTGAATTCATTTCAGCATCTTTAATTTTTTATTATTGATTAATCTCAATTAATGTGGCTAAAGCCAATTTATAATTTCTCAATTTCTACACTTGACTGAAGTCAAGTGCTATTTCTTATTCTTATCTTATCATATTCTCGTAAAAAAATTATTGGAATTATTCACACTATAGTTTAATAAATAATCTTAAAAAATTTCAGTTGACTTCAGTCAACTGTTAAAGTTCTTTAGAAACAAAAAACGGCTTTAGCCACATTTTACTCTAAAAAGTTTTAATATCATCTTAAACTTTATTCGTCATTGCGAGGAACGAAGTGACGAAGCAATCTTTCGCAATATTTTTAAAAAATTATTTTAGAAGAAAAGATTGCTTCGCCCCTATCAAAAAATCGGGCTTCGCAATGACTGGTAATTTCTCATCATTTGTCATTGCGAGGAGTGAAACGACGAAGCAATCTTTCACAATACTATCTGAAAAATTCTTTTCAAGTATAAGGACAGATTGCTTCGCTCCGATTAAAAATTGTGGTTCACAATGACTGTTTTTTAACCATTCCGAGTTAAAAAGTGACATTGTAATCTCAGCATCATTTATGATGCTTTTTTTGAAAAGCTTTACCATTTATGGTAAAGCAAATACCAATAAATCGTGGCTCAAAATGATTGATGAATAAAATTCAAAGTAAAAATAAAAAAGCCGGCTTAAAGCCGGCCTGGTTCGATTTGTACGGTGTGAGGAATTTAGTTGTGGGAAAGCACTATTTTATTAACAACATTTTCTTTGTCTGTGTAATTGTCTTACCAAGAACAAGATCATTTGCAATCATTCGATAGATATAAACCCCTGATGCTAAACCACCATTAACTTTATTTGCATTGAAAATTTCCATATAATATCCCGCATCAAGTTCCTTATCAACCAATACTGTTACCAATTCACCAGTAATATTATAAACCTCAAGTCTCACCTTTGATGGATTGCTTAATTGATACTCTATCTTTGTCTCAGGATTGAACGAGTTCGGATAATTCTGTTTCAACTCTGTTATTGCAGGCTTACCTATCTCAACTCTTACCTCATTGCTATATTCAAATGAACCATCAATGTCGACCATCTTTAATCTATACATATATTTACCCGTATTCAATTTTTTATCTTCAAAACTGTATTGAACTGGTTTGTTACTTATACCACTTCCTCTAACAAAGCCTACTTTCTCCCATTTTTCTAATGAATTATCCTTCTCGTTAATTAGCTTCCTTTCAATTTCAAATCCTGATGTATTTTGTTCAGTTGCAGTTTGCCATTCAAGTATTACATCTCTATCTTTTACTTTAGCTACAAATGATGTAAGCTCTACAGGTAAAGGATTAGTATTATCACCACCTAAACCATAATCACTGAAACTTGTCAAACCAGTCCAGGTCAACAAATTGCCAGATACTGAAGCCGGCGTACCTAAATCCGTCCATGGGTCATTTGCTGTTGCTCTTCTTAACAAATGAACTGTACTCGGATTATTAACTCCTGGTACTCCGGTTATATCCAGAGTTAAAGAATAGGTACCATCAACAGAACCAGAGTTAACAGTAAATTGCCAGTAAACCGGTGCAATATTTTGTAAACCACCTGGTAATGATGAACTACCACCAGGATTTGAATTTATTTTTTCACAGGTTATATCTAAAGCACCCGAATTACCACTTGTGAATTGAACAGTGGCTCCAGTGCCAGTAAACGTCTGGGGATCTGTATTTCCACTAGGTATTGATACCGTATTACTAGCACCAGGTTGAACTCTAATCTGAATATCATCTACATACAAATCCCACATATTAGCTGCACTGTAACAATGCCAGCCAATATAATAAGTCCCGTTTGAACTTGGTGTAAACGTTGCAGTTGCTTTTGTATATGTAGTTGTTGTAATATTATTATTATCAAAAATAGGTCCCTGAGTCATTGCGCTTGAATTAGCCGCAGTTCCCCACATTACTCTTAGTCTTTCAGGATAAGTTGACGAGCGAGCTTTATACCAGAATGTTACTTCATAAGTAGTACCACCCTGCAGGTTTAAGCCTGGTGTAAAGAACCAATCATCAGCTGCATTCGAAACATTATAACTATATTTTATTGCGTTAGGTGAGGACCTTGGATTATCAGCCGCAGTATTCCATGTTTTATCATCCCCATTAGTATTTTCTTTAGTCCAGCTATCAGGTAAAGCAGGTGGTGTTACATTATCAAAATTCTCTAAAATAGGTAATTCTGATGGATTCCTTCTAGTTGTAAAGCTTCTAACATCACACCCACTGGCATCACCATTAGCATTATAAGCTACAACTTTCCAGTAATATGTAGTAAAAGTATTAAGTGCTGAGCTAAATGTATATGATGTTACATTACCTAAATCTGTCCCATTTATGACATTTGTTGGTGGATTGTCAGTTCCAACATATAATCTGTATCCAGTTGTACCGCCACCACCATCTGACCACTGCAGTGTAGGAGTTACACTTATTCCCGTGGCAGCATTTGCGGGTGAAGTTAAATTAGGACAATTTGGCGGTGTTGAAAGAATATAAGGACTTTCGTAAGCACCCATAGAAGGATTAAAAGCGTCTCTTGGATATCCAACAAAGTCAGTTGTAATTCCAGAAATCGGTGTTCCAGTAGCTACTACAGGAGAACCAGAAAGCGGCCTTAAATCATTGTTCGCAACAAAATTGGGATTAGCACTGATTGAATTTGCATCTTGACCTGTAGCTGTCTGCCAGGCGGATAAAGTAGTTCTATCAGTTGTTAAGTAACCTAAGATTCCTTGAGAGCCACTGGCATAATAATCGTTGTAGTTGATTGTAGAGAAGATACTGTTTTCACCAGCTACATATATAGCATAACTCTTAGCAGATGAACTTGATGAATTGACAATAGAATTGCTCAAAATATTGTTTCTTACATCAATGTTTGAGACTGCAGACGGTACATATAGTGCTGCTGATAATGTGGCAGTTGAACGGTTCCAAGTACCATATAAGTTAACCGAGTTATAATAAATGTTTACTCCCCCAGTACTACCCATTACTCGTATGCCAACGTTAGCGTCAGTAGTTAAAGTTGACCACCCATCTCCACCGATGTCGTAAATCACATTATTAACAATAGTTATGTTGCTGCTTGCTAAACCAGTATTGATGTCTATACCTTTACCTCCATAACCACCTGTTCCGGTGTAATTAATGCCATAAATCTTGTTCTTGCTTATAGAAGCATTGCTCACTCCAGTGGCTATTGATATACCGAAAAGATTACTATTGGAGGTTTTGATGTTAAATATCGTGTTTTCCGAAATATTCACTGTGCTGGCCTGTGCTATATCAATTCCGTACTTGCCGATATAATCAGCAACTGTATTCGATCCAATGTTATTTTTAGTAATGGTAAGGTTATTATTCACACCTGTACTGTTGGCTCTGGCAAAGATACCGTAATAAGCTTTTGAAATGTTATTCTCAGTAATCGTAAGATTATCGTTATCATCACCTGCAGTTCCTAAAGTAGTACCCCCCGCTGCTATACCATAAGAAGTTGCACCATTAAAGCCTGTACTGATGTTACAGTTTCTAATTGTAACATTCGAACAACCCTGACCTGTACCCTGACTAATAATTTGTATAGCCGCAATGGTACCAGATGTTGCAGTGTTAGTTATGGTTAAATAATTTCCACTGCCACTGTATTGTCCATCAATTGTAACATTATCGGCACCATTCAACCTAATCAGACCACCAGCATAAGAACCTGAAATAGTACGCACAGTAGATGTATTAGGCATTATGATTAAGGTATAGCTGCCACCCTCTGTTGACATCTGATTAAGAGCATTAGTACCATCTTCTGTAAGATCACTAATAATCTGAGCATAAACATTGCCCGTTAAGACTTTACTATTTATATCTGCAAATAATCCTCCTGCACCTGTTAATGAAGGATAATCTCCACCACTACCAACTGTTACAGTACCAGATATTGTCCCAACAATATTATAGCTATTAATAGTACCACCAATTGGGAATGCATCCGATTGTAAATCAACAGAACTTTGTGGATTTGCAAATGAACCACTGTTTATACCTACATTTGGAGTTGGTGCTAAATCTTGAGCTACAACAAAGTATTGAATTATATCTCCAACTGAAACACTACCATCTTCCAACAGGGAATAATCAATTGTAAAAGTAAACGGAGAAGAACTGTTATCTGCTTCTACATATTTCCAGCCCGTAGCGTCATTCGGGTCTGTTGATTTCTTAAAATAAACTCTTGGTTTTGTACCTGTGGATGTATTTACACCACTTGCGTCTGTTATAGTTACATTACTAAATGTTCTAGTTGCAGCAACTATACCTTTACTTAAAAGTGTGTAAGAAATACTAGGTGGTGTTAGATCCAGACCCGTTCCTGCAAACTCATCTGCACCAACATCTGGTGTTGTTGGATTTCTTGAATCTCCATCAAAATCTGTATTTATTGTTATAGGTGAAGTAACAGGAACACCACCTGATTCAAGCTGAGTTGGAATTGATGTATTTATATGTAAATTGTATGGTGTAGCTGATATATCAACAAAAGGAGGATTCTCGGAGAACGAAGCTGCATCTCTTGGTGAAACTCTTGTTTTATACGCAGCAATTGTCTGGTCAGAATTCGTACCGTCATAGAAAATTAATCTATTTGAAGAAGGGGTACCAGCATAAAAGTTATTGGCATTTGAATTAGAAGAATATGATGTTAGTGTGGTCGAGCTTCTTCTATAAGCTACCGTTAGTCCTGTACCATTTGGAGTCGAGACATTTACGACTATATTGTTTCTCAAATCGACAGTAGGAGTTGTTGATGCAAAAACACCTGATGTACCAAAATTTGTCCCAGTGCTATTGGCATTAATATAAACAGTATTAAAATAAATCCCGTAGGTAGTTCCTGAAGTTGTGTTAGCAATACTGATACCTCGTAAAGCCTCTGTATAACTTAAAGCTGGAGTTTTTAAATCAGATATAAAATTGTTATATATGTACGTAGTAGTTCCTGATGATGCGTGAATACCTGCTAAAACCGGGGCAGTTGGAGTACCCGTCCTGGTTGTTGAAAGATTATATATATTGTTGTTATATATTGAAATCGTAGTTCCACCTGTTATTTGAATACCATAAACCGTGCCGGATGAGCCTCCCGTAGTTCCAGTGCTATTCAAATTATAAATCTGGTTAGAGCTAATATCAATGTTGCCGATTGAGCAAAATATACCATTAAAGGTGGCACCTCCAGCACCTCCGGAAGTTGTTGAAAAATTATAAATCTGATTGTTTTGAATAGTTTTTGTTCCACTAACTCCATATTCTCTAATGCCATTTATTGTACCAGTAGTAGGAGTTGAGATATTTCTTATGACGTTGTTATTTATTGTCACATTTACAGCAGAAGAAAATGAATAAATCGCATCAAAACTGCCTGTTGAAGTAGTTACAGTCCAGGATATATTTTCTATAGTATTTCCATTACAAGTCCAATTTGTAGGTGAAGTTGTTTTAATACCTCTCCATGAACCACTTGTACCATTTCTAGAAATGTTTTGTATGATATTATTGTTGGTTGTTACATTGGTTGGACTACCAGTTTCAATCATTACGTGTGTGCCTGTTCCCGCTAAATCGACACCGGGAATTTGGGTAATTGTATTTCCATTAATATTAACTGTTGTTGCTGTCGCAGAATTGTTGATTGCTGTATATACACCAGAAGTTGCCGTTGGATAACCTATTTGAATATTATTATTGTTAATTGTTACCGTATTTGATGCGGCAGTAGACCCAATACCGTTATCTATAGCAAAACAAGCGCTAGTTGTTGCCCCTGATTGGACAATAACAGTGTTATTATTTATTGTTGCATTAGCGCTTGTACCTGCTTGAGCGAATATACCTCTCAATGTAGTGGGATGGTTTACACCAGAACCATTGTTGTTGTTAATGGTATTATAAGAAATATTTATACTCCATTGATTATTTACTCTAATACCAGCCGCAGGATTTGTTGCAGAAGCTGCACCGCCAAAATTTAATATGGTATTTCCGTGTGATGAGTTAGTTCCACCGATTTCATTATTTAAGTCTCCAAGAAAAGTTGATGGGTCAGGTGATGGTCCTACACCAGCTGTAGCAGCAAAACCATTTATTACAATACCATAGTTACAATTTTGAATAGTATTGCTTCGGAAAGTATTAAATGAGTTACTACCCGCAGATGAAGTAGGTGTTAAGGCGGTAGTTTGAGCTGTATAAGTAGCATTTACGACATTTATTCCTTTTGAACCTTCAACAGATGGACCACTTCCGGAAGCATTATTATTTCTACTCAGTGTAATTGTGCAATTTTTGATTGTAACATATTGGCAGCCATCGCTTGCTGAGGCTTTAAATAGTCCATAACCCCATTCCATAGTAGCAGGGTTTGTTGTATTTGGATCATAAAGATCAATTCCATCAATAGTTACATAATCTGACCCAACGAGTGCAAAAATACCATCTTGAGTAGCAGAACTCGGGGTCTGAGTTCCTGTATATGCAGTGATTAAAGGATTCGCCCCTGTACCACTTTTCTGGAAAACAATCGGATTTGCCGCTGTCCCTGTTGCTGTCAAAACAATAGGAGATGTAATAGTTTCTGTGTGACCGGCAGCTACATTGAAAGTAACTCCACCGGCGCCCACACCCTGTGAGTTAAGATCAGCAACTGCAGCCGCAATTGTTGCATAATCACCAGGAATGTTGTATGTTCCTGATAATTGAGCATATGAGAAGTTTAATAAAATAAGTAATAGAAAAAGAAGTATAGTATGACGTCTCATAACTCCTCCTGAACTTTTTTATTTTTTTGATTTAATTAATTTTGATTAACATTAAAGTTATTTAATTATAATCAACTAAATCTTTTTTACTATAAAAGTACAGGCTCATTAGTTGCTCTAACCGCTTTCATTATAAATAAAAAAACATTTTTTGTCAATAGATAAAACTTCTCATTAATCAAAAAATATTAAAAAAATCACCTCACTACTTTAATGAACTCAAACAAAAAAACTTTCAAAAATTTTTATTCAATTAGCATTTAAGGAATTTCAAGTAATTTGTTTATTTCTATTTCCTGTCTCTTTTGCTTTTTGCGGTGCTTTTCTTTGAGCCTCTGTTTTGCTTGAATAAACTTTTATTCCTAATTTTTCCAGTAATTGTTTATTATCAGATAGAGCTACCCGTGCTATTTTTATAAATTTACCAATCCAATCTTTTAATTTTCTCAATTCCGCTTCTTTTACTTTAGTCAGTTAAAAATCAAAATTCATAATGATTGAACTCTTCACTTTTATATGACTATAATCTTTTAAAACTTCTATTCATGTTCCACATGGTTAATTATCACTCTCATTGTTCTTTTTATTGTCAACAACCCACATTAACTGAAATACAATCTATCAGTATTGACAATTAATAAAAAAAAAGATTATCTTGTAGTAGAAAAAATTGGTGTTTTATTTGACCGGTCATAATATTAAAACTATTTTCAATTTCTTCTTAGCATTAACACTGATTTTAATATTCCTCCCTCTGATGATTTTCATATCTCTATTAATTTTAATCGAAACAGGACAATTTCCCATTTTCAAACAGCTTCGTGGAATAACACTATCAAACCAGAAACTTTATATCTATAAATTCCTCACTCTCAAATCCAAATCTTATAATTTAAAATCCTCTCAAAATGGAAAACTTGAACATAGATACTTAAATAGCGAATTAACATTTATCGGTAAAATAATTCGCAGAATGGGTCTCGATGAATTACCCCAGCTATTTAATGTACTTAAAGGTGATATGAATCTTATGGGACCAAGGCCTCTTGTATTCGAAGATCTTGAATATATCAAAAAATACTATCCCGAAATTTACGAACTACGGGATAAACTAAACTCAAAACCAGGAATTACAGGTCTCTGGCAGATTAACCGCAACGGCGAGTTTAGTGTAAAGTCACTTATTTACTGGGACCTTTATTACGAGAAAGAACATAGCTTACTATTAGACCTTAAAATTTTATTAAAGACTTTTCTAATTATCATTCAATGCAAACACAGCGACGCAATATCTGAAAATAAACTCAAACTAAACTACTCCTTGATTTTTTTCCTGACTTATTTTGCTTTAGTTAGTTTTATTTCTCTATCACTAATACAATTAATTAAATAACAGGAGGTTAATATGAAAAAAACAATACCACTTATATTCCTTCTCATTATTACTAACATATAATATTCCCAAGTAAATTATTATTTTTCTTATGCTACTTCAACTTTTACTCCACTTACAGGAGCATCTTCATTTACTTGGGTGACTGGCTCATCCGCCGATGAAGGTTATTCAGATCCGACAAATATTTTTGATGGGACTGAAACTTTCAACTACTGTGGAACAAATTTTACCCAGTTTCAGGTCTCCACAAATGGTTTTATAAAACTCGGAACCGGTTTAACAAGTGCAACACCAACTGATGATTTATCAGGCTCTCTTAGAAGTGTAATCGCTCCGCTGTGGGATAACTTAGCAGTATCTGATCTCACAACTGATATTACTTACAAACTTGAAGGGTCAAGTGGTAATTATATATTGACAGTGGAATGGCGTAATGTAAAATGGAATAATACTTCAACAAGTGCAAACGCTGAATTTCAAGTAAAACTCTACCAAGCTACAGGAGTCATAGAATTTATTTATGGAACAATGGGAACCCCTACTTCAGGTGCTGCTTCAATAGGATTAGCCAATAATACTACTATCACATCAACAATAAACCCAACAACTGGTGCTTTCCTCAGTGTTAATGTAGGGGGTTCTCTTGCTTCAAGGACTTATCATTTATCAAGTTGTGCAAGGTTTAATGCAATAAACAACGCACCTTCATCAAATACAATTTTCACTTTCACCCCTGTTACACCAACTCCTATTCCTTCTGGAACTTATACTGTTGGCACTCCAACTTCTGATTATAAAACACTTAGTGAAATGGCAAATGCTTTGAACATTCATGGAGTCTCTGGAAGCGTTACTTTCGAAATCGCTGATGGAACATATGATGACATAATACATCTTAATTATATCTCAGGTGTTTCTTCAACAGCTAGAATTACTATTAAAAATGTAACAGGCGCAACTGTTACATTAACTCCAAGAAATGGAAGCATAAATTTAACTAATGCCAGTGGATTTGGTGATGCTGTAATTAAACTAGCTGGTTCACAATTTATTACTATTGACGGTTTAAGAATTGTTGAAGCTAAACAATCAACCGTAACTTTAAGATTTGAAATTGGTGTTAATCCCGGGAACTCTGTAAATCCAGATGGCACTATGGGATACGGCGCAAGATTTAATGTATTTCAAAATTTGTATATCGATATGGGAGGAACTGCTGGCATCGCACATGCAGGTTTATGCGGTTTTAGATTTTATACAACATCATCTACCGAAACTGATACAAGTAAAGCTTGCAGTTATAATACAGTTGAAGCCTGTTCAGTTACCGGCTTTTGGAGAGCTGGAATTAAAAATTTCGGAATTAGCGGAACAAATCCTGACCGTGGAAATGTGATTAAAAATAATTGGTTTGGAAACGTTTCTATTACTACTGGTTCAGCTTCTGATATTCGTGTGCTTGAAATTGATTGCCAAAGAGATATTAGAATAGAAAATAATATTATTGAGAATATCGAAGCTACTATTATGGCAACAAATAATATTTACGCTATTTGGTTTAATCCTGCATCAAGTACGACTAATTTAAACAGTGGAACCATCATTATTTCAGGTAACACAATCAGAAACATTGAAAATAGCGGGACCTCTACAACTACTGGTTTTGCTGCAGGTATAGCAAGTAATAATGTTGCTAATAGTACTGTATTTCGAATTTATAACAATAGAATTTATGATTTATTTACAAACGGAACAGGGCTTGCACGAGCATTTGGTATTTTAATGAATATGGCTACGGGCACTCCAACTGATGTTTACATTTATAACAATATGATTTCCGATTTGAGGGCTCCAAGATGCAGTACTGCGACAACATCAGCAGGTGTTAGAGGTATAGATTTACAAAATCCAGCTGGTAATGGAAACTTTTATGTTTATTATAATACAATAGTTATTGATAATTCAGTGCCTCCCACTTCAACCAATGCAAGATATGCTGGTATTTACTGGGGTAATTTTGGTACTGCAAACTTAGATTTGAGAAATAATATTATAATTAATACAGCATCTGGTTCAGCAGTGCACTCTGTATGTTTATTCCCTACTTCAAATGCCAACTACAAAAGACTTACTAGTACTTCAGATTATAACCTCTATTATATTGGCTCAACTCCCGCAACAAATCAAGGCATTTCGTGGGATGGAACAACTCTTCGTACTACACTATCAGATCATCAAACAGAAATTGCACCAAGGGACGCAAATGCAAAAAGTAAAAGTGTATCATTCATTAATGACCAATCAGATCTTCATATCACTGGTTCATCAATTGGTGATAATGATTTAATTGCCTTACCCATAACTGGATACAGCACAGATATAGATGGAAATACACGAGATGCATACTATCCATATAAAGGAGCGGATGAATCAACAGTTAAAAAACTTCCATCAGCATTTTTTACAGTTTCTATGAGTGATGCTTTAAGCAATATCCAGGCATTTGGAAATGGAAGTAAATTAGGTTCAGATGGTACTGGTATTGATTTCTTTGTTAACTGGGATAACAACTATTTATATTTAGGTTGGAATGGAGGCAATACAAACTATTCATCTGATTTGTATTTTGCTGCAATCGACATAGATCCTGATGGTACTAATGGTATTACCAACGATATACTTGGAGTAGGTTTTGCAACTGGCAATCCAAATCCTGACTTTTATGTTGTCTATGAAAATAATGAAAATTATTATGGTGTGCCTGCAACTAATGGTAACGCGTTTGAAGTTTATAATGTAAGTGGAGGTAATTGGAATTGGGTAAGTCGAACTAATGGTGATGATGGAACAGAATCACAAATTATCTTTTCCGGTTCAGGTGGTGAAGTTAGATTACGAGTTCCTTGGTCTTCCCTTGGTGGATTTACACCTGGTGCAGGAAGTAAACTCGGCATTGTAATGTGGAACAACAATTCAACGGGTAATTATATGTGGGCAAGATATCCATTAGACAATCCCTCTAATGGTTCTACACCTAAAACACTCACTCATCAAGTACTTTTCACAAGCACAGCCCAAGGAGTTAACCCAGCTAATGACCAGAGCTCATCATTATTACCAGTTACACTTAAATCTTTTTCAGCTACTAATTTTTACAATTCGGTCAAACTCACCTGGACTACTTCAACAGAAATTCAAAATTACGGCTGGGAAGTTGAACGAGCTGAAATGAACAAAGAAACAAATAAACCATCCCTCTGGCAAAAGATCGGTTTTGTAAAAGGTGCAGGTAATTCAAACTCACCCAACCAGTACGAGTTCATAGATAATTCTGTCCTTTTTGGTAATTATTTCTATAGATTAAAGCAAATTGATATAGATGGCTCTACTACTTATTCTTCAGAGGTTAAAATATTTGTCGGTCAAAAACCTCAAGTATATGATGTCAAGAATTTCCCGAATCCGTTCAACCCTTCAACTACAATCAGATATGAGCTTCCAGAAGATGGCAATGTAAAACTTGAAATTTACGATATAACAGGTCAGCTTGTACAAAAACTGGTAGATGAATATAAAACAGCCGGAGTCTATCAAGTACAATTCGATGGAAGTAAATTCGCAAGCGGAATATATGTTTCTGTATTAAGAGGAAATGGAGTGATTATTACACGTAAGATGCAATTAATTAAATAATTTTAATACATCCATAAATCATTTAAAAAAGGCACAGGTAAAATACCTGTGCTTTTTTATTTAATAACTACTGTCATTTAAAGTTGTATTTAAAATTTATCAGGATAACATAGAGATATATCGAGTTCTCATATTTATAATTCAGCTAAGTGGACTACATCCTGTATTCGGGCTTAGATTATAATTTGTAAAAGTAAGGTTTGGTCATTAAACTTAATCTCTATAATTAAGTCGCTTAAATTTTTTCTTTATTTAATCATTTTAATGTTCCTTATTTATACTAAAATATAAAATAATCGTTTTCATCGATTTAATTTTCATTAAGTTTAAATATAATGTTGGGTATAATAAACAGATTTCAAAATAATATAGATTATACAGACATATTTTCTTGATTATCATCTAAAAATATTTATTTATCACCTAAATAATATCAATGGAATTTTTAATTAAAAATTAACCTGTAGTATATTGACAAATTTCCAAGAAGATTGTACCTTAATAAAAACAAAATGAGATTTTTTGTTTAAGAAGGGTCTGGATATGTATTTTTATTTATTTTTTTAATTATTATATAAAATAGGTACTTGAAATAAAAGTTTCTTAAAAAAATAACGGAGGTTTTAATGAAGAAAATAATTATTTTTTTACTTATACTTAATATGGGGCTCTCAGCTCAATCTCTTTATCTTGAAGACAATTTCGATTATCCTGCTGGAGATAATCTAACAGATCATGGATGGATAGCTCATTCAGGCGCTGGGACAAATCCAATTAAAGTCAACAATGGAGGTTTATCATTTTCAGGTTATGTAAGTTCAGGAATAGGGAACGCTGCTCTTATTAATAATACTGGTGAAGACGTTAATAAAAGCCTTGGCGTAGTTATAAACAGCGGTATAATCTATTACTCTTTTTTAGTCAGAGTTGACGGTGTTTCTCCTGGTTATTTTATACATCTTAATAAAAATAACACAACATTTGCTGCAAGAGTATTTATTCAATCAAGTGGAAGCGGATTTAATTTTGGTATAAGTAATACAAGCACAGGAACTTTTGGAAGTACAGTATTTTCAATTGGAACTACTTATTTATGTATTGTTAAATATGATGTTTCTACTACTGGTGCTTGCTCATTATGGGTTAGAACTGAAGCTCAGGGTGTACCAGCTTCAGAAATCGATGCAGGTGTTCCTGAAGTTACCTCTTCGGGAACGGGCCAAACTGGTATTGTGGCTATTGCCTTAAGGCAATATAGTTCCACCCAAAACATAATTGTAGATGGTATCAGAGTAGCAGATTCTTGGTTACAGGCTCCTCTCCCTGTACAATTGATATTTTTTACCGCACAGTATTACAATAAAAATATTAAGCTCCGTTGGTCCACTTCAACAGAAATTCAAAATTACGGCTGGGAAGTTGAACGAGCTGAAATGAACAAAGAAACAAATAAACCATCCGTCTGGCAAAAGATCGGTTTTGTAAAAGGTGCAGGTAATTCAAACTCACCCAACCAGTATGAGTTCATAGATAATTCTGTCCTTTTTGGTAATTATTTCTATAGACTAAAGCAAATTGATATAGATGGTTCTACCACTTATTCTTCAGAAGTTAAAATATTTGTCGGACAAAAACCTCAAGTTTATGATGTCAAGAATTTCCCGAATCCATTCAACCCTTCAACTACAATCAGATATGAGCTTCCAGAAAGTGGAAATATTAAACTCTCAATTTATGATATCACAGGTCAGCTTGTAAAAACTTTAGTTGATGATTACCGTGACGCTGGTATTTATGAAGTTCTATTTGATGGTTCTCAACTTGCAAGCGGCATATACATTTCTGTTTTGCAGGGTAATGGTTTCAAAGTCGTAAGAAAGATGCAATTGATTAAGTAATCATTTCAATTTTAGATTTTTGATAAAAGAGCTGTCATGGTTAAATAAACCGTGACAGCTTTTTTATTTTAATATAATTATCCCTTAGAACATATTTCTACGATAACCGAATAGCTTTAATGTATCACAATACTCTTAGTCTGTTTCTGATGTATCACAGACTTTTCGTTGGTCCTTAATGTATGACCAACTTTTAGTCTGTTTATGTTATATAATTTCTTTCAGGGATCTATTTTTGTTTCATAATTTCAGGTTAGAATTCAAAAACAGGTTCAGCAAAAATCTTTTTATATAGCCCTTTCTCCGATTGTTTTTTCATTTATGATAAAGCCAGTACAGATAAAAATCAGAATTCATAATGGCTGGGAATTTTTATTATTTATATTATGAGAAAAGCTTATTGGTAAGTATCAATTTGTCAATATTAATATTATGACATTATTTTTTTTATTTTCTGCATCTAATCAAAATAACTATTATTCTAAATATTCAGAATTAAATTAGGTACAATTCCCATTGCATAATATATACATTAAAAAAAATTAAATTAGCGAGTTTCCATTTCGAAAAAATAAAAGCCAAAATGTTGATTAAAAAGTGTATTGCTCTTTTTAAAAAATTTTCCAATACTTACGTTCAAAATAAAGAGGTATAAAATGAAAAAAATCTTCCAATTATTTGTATTGTTTTTAACAATCTCAATTCCAGTATTTGCAACCACTACAAGTACTACCACTCGTGCTTTAAATATTGATGGAAATGTATCCGGTCAGAAAGGTGCAACAGATGGTACAAATGGAACTTCATGGGAAAATAATGAAGTTCTTAGTGGTAAAGATGGTGTGACCTGGTATCTTAGCTGGGATAATTCTAATATTTATATTGGTAGAGAAGGGGGAAATAACGGTGAGCCAGTATTGATTTATATTCAGGCTGAATTTAGTGGTTCAGCTTATAACGATAACGGTGTAGGTCAGTTATATGATGGAACAAAAGGATATTTCCCAACAGATGGAACACCGAACTGGGGTACAAATGGAGGTGTAAATTTCGTTGCGTATATAAAATCATCTTATGATGAATTTAGAACATATAATGGATCTTTTTGGTCTGGTGCAAATACAGACTTAAATCCTCAGTTTACAGTTCAAGGTTCTACTCATAATATGGAAGTTGCAATTCCATGGAATTATGTTACTCAGAATAATGGTACACCATCATACATAAGAATAGTAATGTTTCACACAAATGGTATTGATAACGGTAGTGGTGCTTATGTATATGGCGCAACACCCAATAATTCAAACACTCCAAATGCAGGTAATCAACAATTAGCAACTTTCCGCAGCTGGTGGGGTGGGTATGCTGTAGTCGCAGGTGTTGAACCTAATACAGGACAGGATAACCCCCTTCCGGTATCTCTAAAGTCATTTAATTTTTTGAATACAGTTAATGGAATTAAATTAGTATGGTCTACATCAACAGAAACTCAAAACTACGGCTGGGAAATTGAAAGGTCAGTAATAAACAAAGAAACAAATAAACCATCGATCTGGCAAACAATTGGATTTGTTAAAGGGTCAGGTAATTCTAATTCTCCAAAAGAATATTCTTTCATTGACAATACCGCCCTATATGGTGAATATGCCTATCGTCTAAAACAAATTGATATTGATGGAACGACTTCATATTCAGATGAATTGCGAGTATTTGTTGGACAAAAACCACAGGTTTACGACCTTAAACTATTCCCTAGTCCAATGAATCCTGTAGCAAAGATTAGATATGAAGTTCCAGAGTTTAGCTTTGTAAACATTTCAATATATGATATTACTGGTAGACTGATTAAAACACTGATAAATGAAAACAAAGAACCCGGTATATATGAAATTGAATTTGATGGAAGCCAATTAGCAAGTGGAATATATTTGTCAGTTTTAAGATCTAATGGAATTACAATTACAAGAAAGGTACAGTTAATAAAATAGTATTTTTAGTATTTAATTAAAGAGGAAGGAGCTGTCATGGTTAAACAAACTGTGACAGCTTTTTTATTTTAAATATCTTTATCCCTTCTATTCAAATATCTTTAAAAACTGAAAACCTTAATGTATCACAGGCTTTTAATCTGCCTCTTATATATCACCCGACTTTTAGTCTGTATTTGATGTATTACAGACCTTTAGTCTGTTTTTGATAAGAGGTCCGACAAAAAATTATCACTCTATCACCCCGATCCAATTCACCAAGATCGAGTTCTTTTCGTTGTACATAATTTTAACCTTGGATACTGAAACAATTCCACCACAAAACTTTTGTCTAATGCACCCTTAAACAGCTTTCTTAATTTATCTATATTAATAATAAAATCACTCCCAAAAACACCGAAGGTGTTCAATATGTATAACTATAGGTGCAAACCTATAGTTCATAAAAACAATACTCTATACCAAGAACTTCATGTAAGTTCGATGTGAAAATCAATTTAGCCATGTAAAATCATAATCCAAAAAACACCGAAGGTGTTTAATATGTATAACTATATGTACAAATCTATTGCTCATAAAAAATGATACGACAGACCAACGTCTCCTGTAAGTTCAAGGTGGAAATAAGTTTAGCCATGTAATAGCATAACCCAAAAAACACCGAAGGTGTTTATATGTATAACTATAGGTGCAAACCTATAGTTAAAAAGATGATGCTAAAAATTAAGAACTCTAAAAGAGTTCAATATATCTCCAATGGGTGTAACCCATTTGTTATGCCCGGACATTTCCCAATGCCCTAATGGCATTTAGCATTACCAGGTCCCAGCCCGTTAATCAAAAACACCAAAAGCAAAATTTAATTTTATTTAAAACAAAAAAGGCTGCATTGTAGCAGCCTTATTAAAAAATTATAATCCTTTCAAATTTAAATTCAAATTTCAAACACTCTATTATTTTCTAACTTATATCTCTTGTTTGTTCTTGGACAAATAGCAATTCCATTCTCGTCAAATTTCAATTTCACACCAGCCTCACTAACCCAACCAACAATCTTTGCTGGATTACCAACTACAAGTGCATAATCTGGAACGTCTTTTGTTACCACAGCGCCCGCACCAATAAATGCATATTTCCCGATTGTTATACCACAAACTATGGTACAATTTGCACCAAGCGATGCACCTTCTTTAACTAATGTCTTGATATAATATTTTGAACCAACCTGGGGATATTTACTCCTCGGATCTTTGATATTTGTAAACACCATAGATGGACCACAAAAAACATAATCTTCTAAAGTTACACCTTCATAAACTGAAACATTATTTTGTATTTTAACATAATTCCCAATTACAACATTATTCCCAACATTAACATTCTGTCCGAGCACACAGAATTTACCAATCTTTGCTCCACTCTGAACATGTGTGAAATGCCATATCTTAGTCCCCTCACCAATTTCCACATTATCATCAATTACGGCGTATTCATTAACATAATATTTTTTTTCAGACATATTTACTCCTAAAATTTTATATTATTTCTTATTCGATAAACTAACTCTATTGATGGTCTTGCATCAGGTATATTAAAACCTGCTTCGTTATTCAAAATTCTTCTATAAACTTCAGTATGTAATTCAGTAAATCCCTCAGTAAATTCAATTTCCTCACCTTCTATTTTAATTGATCTATAAGTGGATTGCTTTGATTTTACTTCCAATGGTAAATCAGAGTAATTAATTGATAAAAACCATTTTACAAAAGCATGTTCGAGTTCTAACTCTCCACGCATTGCACGCTTTTCATTCAGTATTACCTGGCTATGTACTGGCATACCAAACAACCATATCAATAAATCAAATAAATGTATCCCGATATTAGTAGCAATCCCGCCCGATTTTTCCGTTATACCTTTCCATGAAAAATCATACCATTTACCTCTCGCCGTAATATAGTCAAGAGTTACATTATATTTTTTATTCTTATCCTGATTAATTTCATTCTTAATCTTTTCTTTCAATCTTATTAAAGAAGGATGAACTCTTAACTGTAATATTGTATAGATTCTTTTCCCTGTTTCTTTTTCAATATCTTCGAGTACATCCAGATTCCATGGATTTAGAACAAGTGGTTTCTCACAAATGGCGTCCGCCCCAATCCTCAGAGCAAGGCGAATATGAGAATCGTGCAAAAAATTTGGTGTACATATGGAGATGTAATCTACTTTTTCATGATGATTGATCCTTTTCAAATGTTCCAGGTGTCTTTCAAATCTTTCAAACTCTGTAAAAAAACTTGTATCAGGAAAATAACGATCTAAAATTCCAACTGAATCATTGATGTCCAGTGCAGCAATTAAATTGTTTCCAGTATCTTTTATTGCCTGCAAATGCCTTGGAGCTATGTAACCTCCCACACCAGTAATTGCAAAGTTTTTCATTCCTAAGCCTTATAAATTTTTCCGTTTTTTAAACCATATGTTTTAAATGCGTTTCTAGTATCGATAATAAGATTTGAATGCTCATATATGAGATTATAATCAAAATTATCATGATCCGTTGCTAAAACCACAGCATCATACTTTTTTAAATTATCCCCGATAAGATTAACAGACTCCATATCAAAAGAATACTTCCGGGTTTTTGGAATTTTTGGAATATAGGGATCACTATAATCCACTTGAGCACCTTTATCTATTAAAATTTCAATTAATTTCAAAGCTGGAGATTCTCTCAAATCATCCACATTCTTTTTATATGCAACGCCTAAAATCAATAATTTACTATTTGATATTGCTTTACCATTCTCATTTAATGCGTCACCAATTTTTTGCACAACAAAGTAAGGTTGATATGTATTAATTTCACCCGCTAATTCAATAAATTTTGTATTTACTTCGTATTCCCTTGCTTTCCATGTTAAATAGAATGGATCAATAGGAATACAGTGCCCACCTAATCCAGGTCCCGGATAAAAAGCCTGAAATCCAAATGGTTTCGTTTTAGCTGCATCAATTACTTCCCAGATATCAATTCCCATCCGATCAAAAACAATTTTTAATTCATTTACCAGAGCGATATTTATTGATCTATAAATATTTTCAAGCAACTTGGTTGCTTCAGCAACTTTTGGTGAACTTACAGGAACTGTATTTAAGATCACTTTATCGTATAATGATTTTGCAACCTCTAAACAATCTGGTGTCTGGCCACCAATTACTTTGGGAATTGTTTTTGTTGTGTACTTTGGATTATTTGGGTCTTCTCTTTCAGGACTAAAAGCAAGAAAATAATCTTTACCACAGATTAACTGACCTTCAATCTCAGAATTCAAAGGTTTATCAAGCAAAGGTTTTAATATTTCTTCTGTAGTACCAGGGTATGTGGATGATTCTAATACTACTAATTTCCCTTTATTAAAATATTTAGAAATTTCTCTACCACTATTTTCGATATAAGAAATATCCGGTTCTCTATATTTATTTAGAGGTGTAGGGACGCAAATTATAATCGCATCCATTTCTGATAAAGATGAAAAATCATTTGTAGCTCTGAACTTTTTACCCGCTACTTGCGTCTTTATTCTTTCTGAAGGAATATGCTTGATGTATGATTCACCAGAATTAAGTTTTTGAACTTTATCCCGGTCAACATCAAAACCAGTTACCTCAAAGCCAGCTTCAGCAAACTCAAGTGCTAGAGGCAAGCCAACATATCCCATACCGATTATTCCAACTTGTGCTTTATATTCTGATATTTTTTTAAGTAGTTCGCTTTTATAATTCATATATCATTCACCGATTTTTGAAATTCTATTTAAAAAATATTTTTCAAAATTTCATTATTAGAAAAGTAAGAAATTGCTTACAAGATGTATCAAATTCATTCTTACAACTTAGTTCACAGAGATAAAAAAAGATATTTTAAAAAACCTTAATGTTTCTTAGTGTTCTTTGTGGTTAAATATTTTTTCCTAAATAAAATTCATTAATAAGGGAATCCATAATCAAAACTAATGGTAAATATATCGTGATTTCCAATTAGACTGAGAGGTGTCCTTCTTTGATCCTCATCTTTTATTCGATTATGCTCGTATGTAAACTTTATAATTAAAGAATAAACTGGTTCATACTGAATATTAAACTTTATTCTCAAATCTTTTCTCACAGGTGGATATAAGAAATAAACCTGTACCTCATCACGTCCTTCATAAGCATAATAAACATCTATCAAACCTCCCTTTCGCAAATATTCAACTAAAAAGTCTATACTCAAATTATACATGATGAAATATTTCAAACTAATATCAAATAAATCAGCATTCTGTCCAATCCAGTGACCGAGCGTATAATTTAAATGTTTATAAGTCGTAGTAATATCTTTATGTTCATACACCCATGGATTTATCTTGGTATATTCAACGTTAACATTTAAATTCTTAATTAAGGGATCATAGATTTTTACACCAGCCGTGTAACCGAACCAGTTTTCAATATAATTTTTTTTAAGAGTTTTTCTCAATGATATTACATCAATAAACCAGGTCCCATAAAATTTAAATTTTGAAGGATATCTTACCGATAAATCAAAAAATAATTGGCCATTTCCATCTTCAATAGCACCTTTCCCGACATCTCTATCCAGATATTTATAAAATGATAATGGCAATAGCATTTCAAGGCGAAAGTTTCTACTGAATATATGAGAATTACCGGCACTAAAATCAACAAATTTAAATGGACTTATTGTTAACAAATTTGTTACTATATATTTCTTGATAAATTCATATCTCTTTTCACTTAATTGAGAACCTGGATATGAATAGTAGTAACTATTTGAATCAATCACTTTTGAATTAAGTGTACCAAAAAGATATCTGAATCTGAGCCACTCAATAGGTTTATACTCAAACTTAATAAATGGAAAAGAATTTACTTTATCTGAAAGAATTAATTGCCCAAACGACCCATTTCCCCATTTATTATAATCTTTACCAAGCATTATATTTATTTTTTCATCACCATAACCAATTCCGGAAATCACATCACTATATTCAAATCCATCTTCCTGCTTCTGAAATTCATACCCTCTAAGTTCAGAAATTTCCCGATTAAGTTCGGTGAAACCTTTAAAGTCACCTCTATCCTGTAAATGTGTATAAATAAATAAATTATTTTTGTATGATGTAAAAAGTTTAAGACCACCGACTCTACCAAAACTTGCCCTACCGTTATTCCACCTTCTACTATAATTTATAACTGGTGATAATTCAAGATAGAAATCATCACTATTATGTTTGAACCCGAAAATGTAAAATTCTCCAGTGTCAAAATACTTATTTACATAAAATTTTAATTGATCTTTTTCTAATTTAGTAAGTAGATTCTTCTTATTATTTAATTCTAAAAGTTTTTGTTTTATATATTCAATCGTATATGGTTTAGCTTCGGTTTCAATTTTAATTATGTGTTTTGTATCAACACGCTCTAAAAATTCATAAATGTTATTATTTAGATTCTCTGGAATTAATTGAGAAAAACTAAAATTATAATTAAAATAAAAAATGATAAAAATTAAAAGCGATAATTTACCTTTCACCGAATTCACCTCAAATTTATTACTGATATTATTTTTAATTTATTTCTTTTTATTCAATATATCCAATTATAGCTCTATAATGTTCTTTGTAAAAATTACTTTATTAATTTCAATATTAACTTTAAAATTTTTAAAGATTAAAGACAGTAGTTTTTCAATCAAACCTCTTTTATCGAACGACCTAATTTTATTTTTATTCTTTAATCTGTTTATCCTCTTAAGTCTTATTTGGACTCAAAACTTTCAATTTGGAATTAAAAAATTTATTCATCTGATTATACAAACACTTACTGTTTTATCATTTTTATTTTTATTAAGCAATAATAGTTTTTCACAAAAACAAATTAAACTATTCTTTTATTCGATTATCTCAATTACGTCTTTAATGGCCGTTTTTATTTTAATTTTCTCACCTTATTCATTTGAAAATTTCAATATAAAAAGAAACTTCTTTTTAACCCATGTTTATACTGGCAGATTATTATCATTTGTTCTACTAATACTTCTTATAACAAAAATCAAATCTCTAAAAAAAATTAATGTATTTCTTATAATAATTTATTCTCTTGCTCTAACATTAACCGCTTATCGTACAGCAATCATAGCTATTTTAATTTCCACAATTCTTTTCTATGTATTTAATTTCATCCAGAAAAGAGAAAAGCCAGGTATAAAAGTTCTGATATTTACTCTTTCGATGCTTGCCGGTTTATTCATATCAGAAAATTTAAATGAAAGACTTCCACAGAATAATTTCACTGACTTTTCTTCTGACCTATCAATTATTTCAAGATTAAATGCAATTGAGGAGGGATTAAAAATATGGAAGGCAAATCCTGTCTTAGGTGGAGGTTTCGGTTCTTTTTTAACGACTGATGAAAGTAACCCATTAAGAAAAACACTTAAATATCCTCACAATATATTTATTGAAACGTTAGCTGAACTGGGACTTTTAGGATTTTTGTTATTGCTTTTAATGTTGTATAAAAGTTTAAATTCTGCTTATAGAGAAGGAGCCTTTTATTTCTCATTCTTCATTTATCTTTTAATATTCAGTCTAACCTCAAAAGATTTAACAATAAATTTCATCCTGTTAATTTTTCCATTTATCATATCACGCACTTCGGGCATTCTTAAAAATTATATTTGAAACTGCTTTTAAAAAATATTTAATATCGGTCTTAAGTGGATTTTTAAAATATGCTTCCAGATATCTTTTCTCTGAATTTAATATTTCTTCAAATGTTTCAGGTAAATCATAATAAAAAGGTGGAACAAGACCTGGTTTAGTTTTTACTCTTATTTTTTTTAATTCTTCGGGATATAATTCAAAATAATGTTTACTCAATGGTCGAACTCCAAATAATTTCAAATCACCCTTAATTAAATTAATAAGCATCGGTAATTCATCTAACCAGATTTTTCTTAGAAAACGTCCCCACTGAGTTATTCTGAAATCATTTTTTATTTTTCCCCCTTTTTCCAGTTTGAATAAATCGTACATTAACCCCTGAATATATTCTGAGTATGGGTGCATTGTTCTAAACTTGTAAACATAGAACTCCTTGTTATCTTTACCAATTCTTTTCATCTTAAACAATAATCCGTAGGATGGATTTGGATCCGAAGATGGTTCTCTTGCTTTATAAACAATACAATAAATTAAATGATTGTGTTTTAGTACATCAACAAAATTAAACCCTGTATAACTTAATCTACCTAAACCCTCACTTAAAGCAATAGCTCTATTGTTCCCCTGGGTTATAGAAAAATAAATTTTTTGAATTACAGGTAATTTTGGTAATACTCTATGAATTATAAAATCAAGACTATAAAAGAGTATAGCCAGAAAATAGGGATATGTTTTAATATAGTATTCATATCGTAATTCATTTGACTGGAAACAACAAATAAATATACCCCCATTCAAAAGCTTTTTATTAACTTCAATTAAATAAGCGTTGATCCTTCTTATATCATTAAGCCTGTGTAAATTTATTATCAATTGTAAACTGTTATCAGGTAAAATTTGAACATTATATGGATCTCTAGATCTTATAATAAAACTCTTAAGTACATCAATCGATTGTAAATCTACCCTACTCTTTATTTTTTCATATAAATCAAGATCAGCCCGGAGATAGATATTTTTTAATTTTTCGTCAATTGAAACAAACTTCTTTTTATTTGAATTACCATTTACTGAATAAACCAAACCCTTAAACAATAATGAATCCATATTGATTTTTTCGGTAAAGTCATTGGCTCGTAAAAATTTAATTCGTTCAATATCATCTTTTTCAGGAATGCCAGTGAAAAATTTAATAGTGAAAAACAACCACGACCCGGTGGAATATATAAATATTGCTTCAATCAATTTTAGTCTTCCATTCAAACCTGGAAACAGATAGATTAATACAAACAAAGAAATAAATATGAGGAAGATATAATTTTTTATGTATTTCCAGATGTATCTCCAGTAATTGGTATCAATGTCAGACTTAAAATGATGATAAATTAAACCACCAAATAACCATGCCCCAAAAGAAAGAATAAATAAATAATAAAAGTCAATTTGATTAGTAAAATTTATTTTATCGATAAATCTGAATTTTAAAGCAAGTGCCAATAAAATGAAATCAAATAGAAATATTTTAAATGAAAAATTTTTAATTGCTTTTTTAATACTAGCGAAAGAACTTTTTCTATCGATATACAGAATTACTGAAATTAATATCAAAATAAACAAACTGATGTACGCTACAAATGAATATTTAATTACATTATCAATAACAATAAAAGATGATAATATAATCAATAAAAGTATATTAAATACAACAAGCCTCATTAAAACATTTTTTAGCTCGCTTAACTCCTTTTTTATATAAGGTCTTGTGAGATAAAAACTAAAAAAAATCAGTAAAGGTAAAATTATAAGTAATATCGATGAATCCATTAAAATCAACACCTCAATAATATAACATATATTTTCTCTTTAAGTTAAGAATTCATAATAAAAAAATAAACCGCGAATACACAATTAATTGTTCAAATTTTTTGTATAGATACTCAGAAGTCTTATATAAATTCTTATATAACAGTTAAAGTTACTAACATTTCAAAAGATAAAAACTATCCAGTCTATATAATTTATTACGGGGTTGTCCAAAAAGTGTAATGCCGAATCCTGTGCTGAATTTATTTCAGCAATATTTCGGCATCTAATATTGTAATTATAAACCAGAAATAGACCCTGATCCCGGTAAATCGGGACAGGGTGACAAAATAATACTTTTTAGTCAGTCCAAAAATATTTTAAGTCAACATAAATTAAATTTGCCATCTCTGTTTGTACGGCTCAGATATTATCTCTGCTGTACAAAAAAATATAATTAGTAACTCTTTTGTCCTATCCTGCTCTAGATTATATACCATAACTCGCATTAGCATTTCAGGATAACTCTTGCTGGTCTCATTACCAGTTAATTAAATAATTTCCACTTTTAATATATTTTCTGATTTCCCCTCTAATAAAGGTGATTCCTATCCTTGAATTATACTTAATACAGATTTTGGTAATATGGTCATACACTTTGCATCTTTTACAACGCTTTATTTACTCTCACTCATAAACAAATACTCTGGCATACATTCATGATAATCAAGCAAGACATATAATATTATTGCTTCTTTTTCTTCCCTGTATCTTACCCAATCAAATATTTTCAAACTTAAGGAAATTCTCGTAATATCAAGTATATGAATTTTTCTATTTAGCCTGAAAAAACTTCTTCTTCTTCAAATATCCCTTTTTTGTAAACCTGCTTATAAACTAATAAAGTATTCCCGAAATGATTGCCAATCTCTTCTAGCATTAACATATGGAAGTTATGACTTGCAGAGTATTTTCCCAGTTATACCCGGATGATTTACATCTCTTCCAGTTGATAAAACCCATTAGTAATCTCCCTCATTGATTGTTTCTGCCTTAAATGGCAGAAGAATATCAAAATTAAATGACTCCAACTATTTTTCCCTTCGTTGTATTTTTCGGTGTAATATTTAAAAATCGCTTTGTAAATATATTCATCTCTAAATATTTTATTATTCGAATGGATAATGTGATATTTATGAGAATCTCCTTTTTTTTATAAAATCTATTTTAAAAATAGTATCTAATAACGAATTCCCCCTTTTTTATAAAATTATTTTTTTTATAGATATGACGTGTAATTAAACTATTTGAATTATTCTTTTTTTTCTTGCCTCTTAGACTTTGACATATCTCCTTAGTTTTGTTTATTTTTTCTATTGAGTCATAATATCCGTCTTTTTATTAAAAATTTTTACACAACTTTTAAAATTAACTCTAAAAGGAACGCCCTTTGACAACGAACAATGCATAATAATAAATATAAAAAATCGAAGTGAAATATAACTGAAATAAAATTAAATATTTTAGATAACGATATTTAAAAATTTCTTTATTAAATAATAGAAATATAAAAGGTGCAGATAATAATATATGCGAGGCTCCAAGCCTTATACTAGCAGTGAATACTATAAGTAATAAAACAAGTACATAAAATATAAAAGTCTCAAATTCTCTCTTCTCTTTAATTATTGATATCACAAGAAAACCTAAACCAAACATTACAAAAATAAAAAATATAAATTGATATGGAATTGATATTATTTTAGACAATGTTGATGATAATTGTGATACTAAACCCGTTATTTGATGGACACCCTGATCGGAAGAATGAGAAGGTATTGAAAAGAATAATATGGGAAATACAAAAACTAATGGAATTAAATATTTTTTATATAAATAGTCTCTAAAATAAAATAACACTATAAAAAATGTTAAATATCCCCAATTGGCCAAAACAGCGTTTAAATGTTCAAATGTTGGATATAATTTATGGAAATGAAAATTTGGATGTGTTAATCCACCCCATAAAATAAATAAATAAATAGAAGGTAATAAAATAATTAACTTAACAACAAATAATTTAATAAACCGAATTAATGGAACACCATAATTATTTTCAATAAATAATTCAAAAATGAATATGGATACAATTATTATTAACATCCATTGCTGGGAAAGAACTGCTAAACCCAAAAAAATGTGTGAAAAAAAGTACCTATACCTTAAAGTACTAAAAAAATATAAATATATACCAATTATAGAAAATGTTAAGCCATAATTAAACATGTAGTATGCATAAGCACTACGTAATAAATAGGGATTTGATATTATTATCAGAGTTAATAAAAATGGGGAATTTGAAATTTTTTTACTTATTAAGTATATAAAGAGACAAAGAATAATAAATATAATAAAATTGAATATTCTCAAAGATAAAATTGAATCATGTACCTGTAAAATTATTTTACTAAATAAATAAGGTAAGGGGGTATAAGCACTAGAATATTGTGAATCTTCCATAATAATTCTTTCTAAAGAAAAATATTTAGCATTCGGATAATGAAAAGCGATTTCATCACCCCAAGGTTTTGTTATAAAAATTAAAATAATAACAGAAAATAATAAGATACTAAAGAGTAATTGGGGTAAAATGTTATATAAATATTTATAACTAACCATCAATCGTTTTAATTTGATTCGAATTGTTTTTTTATTTTATTTCAAGACCAAAAACTTATTGTATTAATTAAATCTCACAGGTATTTAAATTAATTTAAATGAGTTATAAATGTTCAAGAAATATTCATTACCGATAAGTGTAAGCTCGGTACAAAGATTTTTTAACAATATATTGTCACCTGCTGGGATAAGCAGGGTAATAAGTATATATCAGAGGAAGCATCGAAATTCTATAGTCGTAAGATAGAAAAGCCATATAGGATATTATGGTTAGGCGGGATGGAGGAAAAAGTGAGAAAGATTGAGAAATTAAAGGTTTTATTGGTATTGGAATAAGATTACGATTAAAAAAGAGAATTAATAGATTATAATATAAGTGAAAGAGAAGATGAATTAAGTTATGAGGAATTTTTAGATACTTTGAGACAAATGGGTTCGAGAAAGGCAGAGATATTTGTTCATGATGGACATTATGGAAGAGAAAAGAAAGCCCAGCGGTAAGAAGTCTGTATTTTCGTTTTATGATGACAATTAAATTTCTGGTATTTGACAAAACGATACAAAAGCGAATAAGGACTAATAATCCAATTGAAAGATATATAGAAGAAATCAGGCGTAGAATAATCCCGATGAGAAGTTTTAATAGTTATGAAAGTTTAGATAGATTGTTGTTTAGAACTATTAACATAATAAATGTAAATCTCAGGGAAGGAATTTATTCACAATCCAGCTCTTACTTTTTAAACAACTTCTGAAACATTATCATTTTTCTTTTTTTTCTTTGGTTTTTGAATTTATGGAAGTTTTAAATGAACAACTTTTTATTGTACAAATTAAAAAACTTTTATGCCATTTTGCATTTATTTAACATAAGATTAATAATTTAATTTGTAAATAATGTAAAAATTTTTAAGAAGATAGTTAAATTTTCAATATTAAATTGTACCTGAATCTACAAAGATATTTTGACCGGTTATAGATGATGATTTATCAGATAAAAGAAATAAAATCGTCTCTGCCACAGCACTAATTTCAGTAGCCTTTTTAAGTGCTGTTCTTTGATAAATCCTATCTTTTTGTTCAGGACTAAGTTTAGCACTCATGTCAGTATTCATAAAACCTGCAACTACACAATTTGATCGAATACCTTTTTCACCCCATTCCCGTGCTATATTCTTTGATAATGCTTCAATTGCTCCTTTAGAAGCAGCATACATGCTTAATCCTTTATAACCGGTGTGTACACTGATTGATGAGACATGTACAATAGAACCACAAATATTATTGAATAACATATTTCGAATAACATATTTAATGATAATTACTGGACTAAAAACATTTATATCAAAAGACTTTTTTAAAATATTATAATTAGCGTTTGTTATTAAATCATCATATGCATACGCTGCATTATTCACAAAGCCATGAATAGGTATATCAAGCGGTAAAAACTCTTTAAAAATTTTTTTATTTATATCACTAACATTTTCTAAATCATAAGAATAATAATAAAATTTATTAGTAAATCTATTTAATAAATTTTTAACTGTATTTGACATTTCCCGACTAATACCATAAACATTATACCCGTTTTCTAATAAAATAGAAGCAGTATGTATACCAACACCACGAGATACTCCTGTTATTAATATGTTTTTCATATTCTTTGAACTTTTCCTGTCCTTGTAGTTTTTATTTCTTCAACTATATTGATTATTCTAGGTATTTTAAAAGGTTGTAATTTTGAAGATAAAAATTTATGTATATCCTGTTCAGAAATGCTCTTCTCTTTTAGAACAACATCACACATTATTATATTACCAAGTACTGAATTTCTTTTAGAATATACACTACAATTAACAACAAAAGGTAATGAGTTTATTGCTTCCTCAACTTCCGATAGATGAACTTTATAACCACCAATGTTTACTATTTCATTTATTCGTCCAATAATCTTAATTGTTAAAGGATTATCACTTATTACTTCAACATAATCACCTGTTTTATACCAGTTATCCTGTGCTAAATCATTATCATCATTATTTATATATTCACTTGATACGTACAATTCATTATCAATGATTTTTATTTTGTCCCTTAAACTTTCTTTCAACACGAAATATTCACCATAAGATGCAAACAAGGTTCCTATTTCAGTTGATGCATAAACATTTAATATTTTAGCATTTGGAAACATAGATTGTAACAAATTAAATAATTTTGAATCTAATTTCTCACCCCCAGATGTCACCCTTTTTACATTTTCAAATTTTTTACTCCCATCATATAGTAAGCGATAAAAAGTAGGTGTAGCTGATATATTGGTTATTTTATAGTAATCTATTGATTTAATAATATCATCTTTTTTTAAGTTAAATAGATTAACAATTGTATTTAAATTTAATAATGCCTGGAAAAAGACTTGTACTCCAGCAATGTGAGTAGGATTATATGCAAATCCCCAAACATCCGCTTTTTTATCTGGTGATATTTTTACTGCCCGTGTAATTGAATCAAAAGTATGTGTAATTTTTTTGGGAACCCCAGTGGTTCCAGAAGTAAATAAATCAACTCGCCATTTATTCCGAGGAATTGTTAATCTTGTTAATAAATCATCAATATCTTGAATATCAGGGTATTCACATTTATAAATCCTTTGAAGTTCATCACTAAAAATATTTAATTTTTCTACTTCATTCTGAGACAAATCACTATCGATTAAAACTATTTTAGAATCATTCAATAAGGACGCTACAATATCTCTAAATATTAAATAGAAATCATTATGATTGCTAACATACTTATACTCTTTTCGTTTATTTAAGTCACGAATTAACGATAGATATGAAATTTCTTTTTTATTAATTTCACAAAAAAATTTTTTCATTATTGTTCTATCTTTTTTATTATTTCCTCTACTGTCTCAATAATACCATCTTCAAATATATCAATACCAAATTCTTTTTCAATTCTCACAGTTAGTTCAGCTAAATCAAGAGAATCCAAACCCAAATCACTTCTTAATTTATCATTAAAGTTAATTTCATTTAATAAAGGTTTAGAGTTTTTTTCTCTGATTACGTTTACAATTTCTAAAATTTTTTCAATCATAATTATTCTCCTTTTTAATAAAAAAGTCTCGATATTCTTTAATTGTTATAAACTCAAAACCATGTTTTTTTAAGATTATTATTTCATTTTCTAAAAGTTTCAGACCAGATATACCAAGATTTTTTAATTTTAAATAATATCTAAGCCTATCAGCCAATAAATATGATATAATATTTTTTGTACGTCTTTTTACTTGGCGACTATTTCTTTCTTCATCCATGAATTCATTCGGATGTGTTAAAAAGTTTATTGGTTTCCCCGTAATTTTAGTTTCCAAGATTAATATATTTCTAAAAATACTTGTAATTTTTGGAAAAATTCTTAAAGTGGTTCCAATGTAAGGGTAAAAAAAAGCACTTATTGGAATTTCAAGAATTTCACTATTTCCTCTTCTAGCTAAATTATTCTCATCAGTGAAATAAGGTTTTCTTGGTGCCAAAAATCTATTTAGTTTTTTCCAACTACCAAAAGATAAAAAAAAATCGAATCTTTGGGAAGCAATTGATGAATCCACTTTAAATCCTGTCTCTCTTAAAGCTTTCGGAGTATAATTATTTACTCTCAGGGCTGGTGCACGAAAAGATATGATTTCGGTTCCAGATAAATCTTCTAAAATACTTTTTGCTTTTATTAATTGTCTCTTCTGGTCCTCTAATGATAATATATCAAACGCTTCATCAGTTTCATGTGAATAACCATGACAAGCAATCTCATGTATATTAATATCAATTAATTTAATCAGCTCTGGTATTTTCTCTACGATTTCGCCAGTAATAAAAAATGTAGATTTAATATTATACTTATTGTATAATTCCAGTAATCTAGGCAATCCAACTTTATAAACTTTTTCTGCATTCGCCAGATTTAAATCATTTGTTACAAGTGAAATACTCTCCACGTCGTTCGTTAATAAACAATACATATTACCGACCTTACAATTTTCTTATTATTACAGCAGGATTTCCTCTAACTACAACATTGTCTGGAACATCTTCTGAAACCACACTACCAGCTGTCACTACAGAACCTTCTCCAATAGTAACCCCTGGTAAAATTATAGCATTTATACCAATCCAAGCATTTTTTTTTATTTTAATTGGTGCCACATACGAAAGTAATTTTCCTTTAAAAAACTCTGGTGCACGAGAATGTGCTAACAGATGATTACCGCCTGCCAACATAACACCATCTTCAAGTTCAACATAGTCAGGATAGGATCTATCAATTATAACATGTAATCCAATAAAAACATGCTTCCCGATTTTAACACCCCTCATTCTATGGAATAATACACGAAGCGAATTTACTGGTATACTGTATGCTAATATAAGTAAAAAGTGATTTAATGTTCTTTTAATTAGATATTTAATTTTATTTTCTTTTCTGATTTTACTTGAAACTTTAATTGAGTTAAAAAATCCTGGTTTTCCATAATATGGAAGTATTCTGGATTTATTAGTCATAATTATTTCAGTAATTAAATGAAAAATATTTATGTGTAATAACTTCAGGGATTAAATGTAATTTAGTACCTAATCTCACTAAAGGTTCTAATTTTTTTACTAAACTGTAATATGACGGAAAATCTTTAAATGATTTTACTGGACTCTTCATTATTTGTTCAAATTCTTCTTCACTCAGCCCTAATTTTTTTATATTATACTCTATCATATCTATCCCTCCTTTAAATGGATCTGATTTAAGCATCTCAATAGCTTGCTCTCGATCTAACTGACCACTTCGTATTAGAGCTGAAAAATGTATTTTCCGCTTATCAATATTAAATTTTCTGGTTAAGATATATGATTGATAAAATGTTGTATAAGTCGATTCAAAATGTTTACCACCATAATTTTTCCAATTTAATTCTTTGGTTAATGTTTCTATTACTTTTTTTTCATCATAGGGTAAATAGTATAACAACCTTATATATTTTATGCCATAAATAATATAAAAAATATAATCAAACAGACTCATAATTGGGAATGAAGTTATTTTTTTCTCACCAAATCTTTTTTGAATAGATTTCACATATTTACCGTCTTGAAATGTCCAAGTTAATGGTGTTGTACCTTCGGTTCGAAATGAATGTCCCCCTATCAGGAATTTAATTTTTTCTTTATAAGCTACTTTATACAAAACAGAAGTTATGACCCAATCCGTTGGCACTTCACCATCGGGAACAGATGCCTTTAAAAAAGATTTTTGTAAATCTTTAAACTCTTCCCAATCTGCTACATGTGTATATAAATCAACCTTTAATTTTTCACAAGCATTTTTGATATTTTGTACTGCTATCTCAGAATTCCATCCATTATCAAAATGAACTGCAAGTGGTCTAAGTCCTAATTTAACTGCGTTGTATAAAGTATATGTGCTATCTCTTCCACCACTAACACCTACAATACAATCATATTTTTTCCCCTTACCATAGGCCTTAATTTTGTTAACAAGTTCAGCTAATCGTTTTGGCGTCTCCTCGTTTAGTGGATACTTTTTTTCTAAATCCTCGTGAATTTTACAAAAAGTACATATACCATTTTCATCAAATTGTATCCCTGGAACAGTGTCATCCATAACACATTTCTGACATATAAATTTATCATAATGATATTTATAAGGTATTATTTTCAAAGAAACCTCCTAATCTAATATTCTTATTACATCAAATGATTCTGCATACTTGTGATTAATTTGTGCTCCCCTCGTCATTGCTAAACCTTTTATCATATCGTCTGAAAAGTAATAACGATTTAATTTTATCTGTGTTTCGTATTTTTTTAATATTTTTAATTTCATTTGAATATGTCTTTCTTCTAATCTTACAAAATACGTGGACGTAAATTTAATATGATTCCATGGTAACTCATAACATAGTATACTACAATGCATTTTGAAAGCTCTAATCATTTCATTGGAAATAACTTGATGATCTTGATGAAAATCATTTTGCGAGGGGCCAAAGACTAATTCAGGATTAAACTCTTTTTTTATTTTAATCAACGTTTCTAAAATTTCTTGCCGATAAAAATTAAGCTTCCTTACTGGATATCTATAAATTGTATAATTATCTGGTTTTAATGCTAACTCTTCAGTAACACTAATGAATTCCTTCTGTAATTTTAACTTATCATTTTCATTCGGGAGCGAGTCTTCCGCGATCGAAAAAACTACCCAATGAATTTCTTTTTTTTGTTCTAATAGCTTAACTATGGTACCACCACACCCAAGCTCAACATCATCTGTGTGTGGAGATAAAAATAAAATTCTATTTTGTTTCATAAATTTTTTAATTTCGATTGCAGTTTAACAAATTCATCTAATGGTCTAGCAGGTACTCCTGCAACTGTTTGACCATCTGGAACGGATTTTACCACTACAGCTCCCATTCCAATAGTCACGTTTTGTCCGATTGAAATACCATTAATAATGCTTGCTGATGGTGCAACCCAGGAGTATGCACCAATCTTTATACTACCTCCCAACATTGAATTAGCTATTATTAAACAATGTTCTCCAATTTCCACATTATGTGCAACATGAACTAAATTATCTATCTTCGTTCCTTTTCTTATTATTGTATTCCCTAATGTACCTCTATCAATACACGTATTTGCACCGATTTCAACATCATCTTCTATAATTACTCCACCAAAATGTGGAAACTTATGTAAAATTTTATTTTCATCTCTGGAATAACCAAACCCTTCGCTTCCAATTACTGTGCCTGGATTTATCACTACATTTCTACCAATAATCGTTTTGTCTAATATACAATTATTTCCCATTATTATTGTATTGTCCCCAATTTCAACTTTTCCAATAAAGCAATTTGGACCTATATATATATCTTTACCAAGTATAGCTTCTGGATGAATATATGATGATTTATCAATGCCTTTTTTTCTTTGATAACCAAAAAGTATACTCGCAATTTTTAGAAAACTTAATTTTGGGTCGTCAACCAAAATAAAAAAAATTTTATCTTTAAATTTCTCTATGATATCTCTATACTCATTTGGTGCAATTACAACATTGCACTTACACTTAGTTAAAAGTTCTTCCACATTTGAAATACCCTTTTTAACCCAACTTAATGTTAATTCACGACTGTCAAAAATTGAGCAAACATCATTAAATTTACAATTCTCTATTTTACCAATTTCGGTATAATTAAAATCTATTGCTTTAATTAAATCTTCATAGTCAAACATGTTACACCCCCTTAAATAAGACTTTGTGAATTGTATTTATCATATATTGAGTTATATCTTCATGATTACTTATAAATAATTTAGAACGAGACTCTACTTCTTTTCTTTTCTTTTCAATTTCTTTCATTAAACTATACACTCTTGGTATAGCATATTCAAAATTATCATAATATTCTTGTAATCCATTTTTGTAAAGATATTGATGTACTCCAACAAATTTTGCAATTGGATTCACTAAAATATTTATTGTACCCAATAAAGCGCATTCATTAGCAATTGTACCACTCTCCCCAATATAAAGAACCGCATTTTTCAAATAGCTATGTAATTTTTCAGGCTTAATATTGTAATAATATTTTCTTAGAATTTCTGGTGGTTCTCCTTCACTTGAGATTAATACTCGATACTCAGAAGAAATATCTTTTATAAAATTAACCAAACCTTTATAATTATCTCTTTTATAACCAAAATCATGACTTGCCTCCCACTTTACAATTCTTATAATGATATTTTTTTTACCCGTCTCCTCTATTGATAATTCATGAATAAAATAATTAGGATGTAAATAAGATAATTCCATTATACCTTTAAATCTAAAATGTTTTTTACCAAAATTTTTCAAATATACTTCTGGAGTATGGATATAATCAGTAAATGGAACATACATCATATGCTCATACTTAGCGTGATCAGTATCATCAAATGCAATATGTGGTTTGCCTAAAATTTTACTTACATGAGCTGCATAAGCAGAGCCAAAACTAAGAAATAAATCAGGTTTAAATTGTTTTGCATATTTTAATATTTTATAATCAGCTTCAAATATGTAAATTAATTTACCTAAGTAACCTTTTCTACCTTTACCCCTTGAGTAAAACTCAATATTATAATAATTTAACAAATAATGTGTAACATCTTTATCCCTTGCAGTAATAAAAAACCTTGCCCCTTTTTCATTCATTATTTTTATGAAATTTTTGAAATAATGAACGTGAGCAGGATGACCAATATCAATAAAAATTTTCATTTTTCTCTACTCAGCTCATTGAAAGTGGTTGGTACAAAACCAAAGACCTTTGAACCAATAATTTTTGAAAATTTTAATGTTTTTTTAATCAATCCTAGATAAGATGGATAATCATAAATCGTCTTATTCTGTAATGTCAATAAACTATTAATTTCGTTAAGGCTAAATTCAAGTTTTTTTGCAACATATACTTTATCCTTTTCCATTTCCATTGGATCATAGGCAGGAACATTTATTATTTCAAGGGCTTTTTTTCTAGAGATTTCTCCAGTCATAATTTGAGCTGATAAAGTGATTTTACGTTTATCAATACCAAACTTAACGGGCATCCAATAACCTATTATAAATTTAGTAAAAGTATTTTCGTGATGATGTCCACCATAGTACGTCCAATTGTAGTTTTTTAATAAAAATTCTTGAGCTAATTTTTTCTGATAATCAAGATAATAATAAGGTCTTACATTATCAATATGATGTACGAATTTATATTTTAACAAATCAACTGGCGAATGATATGGATATTGTTTAGGGCTAAAATTTCCAAATTTTTTAATAATATAATTGAATTGTTTTGAATCAATATATGTCCATTCTATTGGTTGTTTCCCTTCGGTTCTAAAATCACTACCATTCATTATATATCTTATTTTCTCTTTCCTAGCTACTTCATAAAGTATTGTATTTATACTCAAATCAGTTGGAGCATCCACCCAAGGTAAGGCTGAATACAGATATGCTCTCAAAACTTTCTTTACCTCTTCGTAATCAATAACCCAAGTATAAAGGTCGATATCTAAATCTTTTGTCATTTTCTTTATATTTTCAACTGCAATTTCCGAGTTCCATCCATTGTCTAAATTTACAGCTAGAACCCTAAGTCCATAAACTTTTTTTAGCAAATGAAGAAGAAAAGAGCTATCTGTTCCTCCACTAACACCAACTAAACAATCGTATTTTAATTTCTTGCTGGTTTCCTTTATTATATCAACAAGATTATTCCATTTCTTCTTACCCTCTTCACCCCTAGGATACATTTCGCACAATTTTCTGAAATTTTTAGCAAAATTACTAACCCCATCATCATCAAATGATATTCCCGGTATAGATTCATCCCATAATCCCTCTTTGCATACACGACCTTTAATGCCAACTACTATTGAATACATTTGCTATTTCCTTTTTTGATGGGTAATTAATTAAAACTGCTTTTCTTGGACCATGAAAAACAAAAATGCTACCTGCCGCCAATGCATGAGCTTTACCCTTAAAATAAGCTTCCTTCATATGTTCTAAATTTCCAGCCCCTCCCAATGCGACTAGTGGAATATCTAATATTTCACTTATCATCTTAATTAGACTAATATCATACCCCTTCATAACTCCGTCGTTATCAATTGAATTTACAATAATTTCACCAGCTCCCAATTCTTGCATTTTAATTGCTATATCTAATGGATTCAGTCTAGTATTTTCTAATCCATCTTTAATGTATACTTCATATTTACCGAATATATTTTTCTTTACATCAATACAAACTACAATCGATTGACTTCCAAAATGCTCTGCCGCTTCTTTAACTAATTTTGGATTTAATATTGCATTCGTATTTAAAATTACTTTTTCTGCACCTGCCTTTAGTATCTCTTCAATCTGGTTCAATTTTGATATACCCCCACCAACACCAAATGGCATAAAAGCTTCATCCCCTATATCCTTTACTAGTTTATAATCTATACATCTATTATCTCTTGAAGCAGTAATATCCAAAAAGATAAGCTCATCACAATTTAAGTCATTAAATATTTTTACGGCATTTATTGGATCACCAACATAAACTGCGTCCTTAAATTTTATAGTCTTAACCAAACCTTTACCTTTAAGTAAAAGCACTGGAATTAATCTTGGAAGAAACATATTTTTCTTAAGTTATTTATGTTATAATAAGCTAACATTTGTGAATTATTAGGATAAACTCTGTTATAATACAAGTACAAGAATTTTTAATAAAGTAAATATTTTACCGATCGAAACTGAAATAACTTAAATAAGATATTAGGAACAATAGTATTAAGTTTTGATACTGAGTTTCAAAACATAATTCATATTCTTGTCAAAAATTATACTTAGTCTTAAATTATATTTATAAAACATAACTCTTAGCCCAAACCAATGTAAAGTTTAAAATGTTCCCAATAATTTTTTGTTATAATATTCAATAAGTCTTACTACAAAGAATTGTTTTGTCAAAATAATTTTTTTTCAGATTTATTTTTCTACTCATCCGTTAATGTTAACTAATCCAAATCTTTTTAATAATGATATATTATGTAAATCTCTAATTTTTACAGTTCTTATATTTATTGATAGTACTAACAAAATTAAATAAAATGTTACTATTATAAATATTTAGTGCAATAGAATAAATTATAAATAGTTAAAAACTTTTGATGCTAAGAAGAAGTAATACTTTTAAATAACTTTTCTTATCTTTAGGTGTTTTTTACTAACTTTTTAGAGGTTACAAAAATTTCTCAGAAGCTTTAACCCTACATCATGACTTTTTTCTGGATGAAACTGACACCCAAATATGTTATCCTTATTAAAAACTGATACAAATTCTTTACCATAAAAAGTTGTAGACACTACATCACTTGAATTCTTACATTCAATATTAAATGAATGTACAAAGTAAAAATAATCATTCTCATTAATATCTGTCAAAAGTTTGTTATTTTTCTTGATTATTAAGTTATTCCAACCCATATGGGGTATTTTCAATGTATTATTATCAAAGCTAAACTTTATTGTTTTTGCCTCTACCCAACCGAACCCTTGACAATTACCCTCTTCACTGTAAGTCGTCATTAATTGCATTCCCAAACAAATACCTAAAATTGGCATACTTTTGCCAAGAATAAGTTCGTTGAGCGTATCATAAAATCCTAATATTTTCAGATTCTCTATCCCCTTTTTGAAATGTCCAACTCCAGGTAAAACTAGTTTCTGGGCATTCTTTAATTCTTTATAGCAATCACAAATCTTTGCATCAATTCCAACTCTATCAAATGCTTTTTGAACAGAACGAAGGTTGCCCATTCCATAATTTATTATAAATATTTTTTGAGAATTATTCATATGTTTTCATATCTAATGTAAAAGATAGTTAAAAATATTTTCTAACTTCTTAATATTTTGTTCTTCATAGGATAGTTCTCTTGCGAACTTATTTGATTGATTTTTATAAAAGTTGATTTCATCTACTGTTAGTTTATTAATTAGGTTTGCTAATTCACGAACATCAAAAGTATTACTATATAATCCAATTTTATATTCCTCAATATACCTTACCATTTCAACTGATGGCCCTGATATTACCATTAATCGTGCTTGAATGAATTCAAAAAACTTATTACCCAACCCATAGTATAGATTGGTGTTTGTAGGTGGTACGAAAACAAGCCCTATATCATATTTATTAATGGATTTGACTATATCAACACTCTTAACGGGTTCAATAAAATGTACATTTTTTATTTTTCTAGCCATTCTTCTTAGTTTTTTATAATAGTGTTTATAACCACGGCTAACTACTAACATTAAATACAAGTGAATATTATCATTGAAATACTTGGCAGCTTCAATCATTAATTCTAATTTCCTTGAAGAACTACAATCTCCATGATGTATTATTTTAATATGTTCTTTATCAACCGGAGTTGGATTTAAGTCAAAATATTCAGATGAATTTGTAATAATTTCAATATTTTCTATGTTAAAATTTTTTTTATAAAGTTCACCAATCCCTTTTGAAACCGTTACTGTATAATCAACATATTTAAGATAATTTTCACATAAGTATTTATAGTAATTCATTTTTGATATTTTCCAGAACCAATTATCTGAAAAATTTTCGGGGTAATATTCATGGGCATCAAACAAAACTTTAGAACCATTTGCTATTTTTATTCCAAGTTGAATATTTCTAATGCCATGTATAATAACTAAATCAAATTTTCGTCCCTCTAATGATTTTAACAATTTTTTGTTTTTTCTAGTCCAGAAATATTTTTCATAGCTTTTTGTAAATATTAACATCACTATAATTCTAATCATTTCATAGAAAATGTTATTTCTGTGTAGTTTGAAAAACTCAATACCTTCATAACTTTTACTATTCGCAATTAATGTAATTTTATAATTTTTAGAATATAAATAATTTAATTGTTTCCGTACTCGAGGTTGAGTTAAGGGACAACCTATTGTAATTAAACAGACATTTTTCATAAAGCTAATCTTTTCAGAAATTTTTTTAAAAAATTATTAATCCAAACACCATTAGGATAGTCATAATGCGATTTAGGAGGCTTCGTAAACTCGTCTTTAGTTAGATTAAATTTTTTTAAGAAATAGTCTAATTCTTGTTCAAGCTCATCTTGATAATAAATTGGTTTTTTTAATTCTTCTTTTGCCTGTTCCTTAGATATTAAACCAGCACATATGAGATTTGATAAATGAGCATATCTTTTATCAACATTAAATTTGGTTGGTAAAATATATGCTTGATAAAACTTTGTGAAATTTGATTCATAATGTTTTCCCCCGTAATATTCCCATCCAAAGTTTTTAGATAATTCTTCCATCGCTTTAAACTTATCATATTTAATGTAGTCTAGAAGCCTTATCACTTTATAACGAGTCATCAGTAAAAATTTCCCCCAGAAATTATATGTAGGAAAAGTTTTTATTGGTAACTTACCAAATCGTTTATGTATATGTTTAATATTAATACTATCCCATTTATACCACGACCATCCCGCCGGCATTATTGCTTCAGTAGCATAATTTGAACCACTGATAAAATACTTGATTTTTTCTTTCTTAAGCAATTTTAAAGCAACTGCCGTAATGGCATGATCTGTTAATAACTCGATATCAATCACTCCAGCTCTAATAAATGATAACTGTAAATCTTTAAATTCTTCCCAATCTATAACATATGTAAAAAAGTCAAACCCAGTTTTATTAATTATATTCTTAATATTTTTTACAGATATATCCGAATTCCATCCATTATCTACGTGAAACGCAAGAGCATTTAGCCCCAATCTTTTTACTATTAAAGCAACATATGAACTATCAACTCCCCCACTTAATCCTATTAAGCAGTCATATTTACTTTTTCTTTCTTTTTTTATTATACTTACTATTCTATCTAATTCACCCTCTTGTTGACATTTACTAAGTATTGGCAATACCTCTTTCATATAAAAATTACAAAAATTACATATTCCCTTTTCGTCAAATTCTATCTGAGTTATGTAATTATTCATAACACAATTTTTACATTCTTTGTATATCATAATTCTCTTATCTTACCCACGTTTAGTTTTGAATTAATTAAATGAACTCTATTAGGAACTGTAAACAAAAACATTAAGCATAACCAAAATAAATGTGATGTTACAGTAGTAGCGAAATATATAATCATTATAATAAATACTAGAAATAATTCACCTTTATAATTATAATGTCTAAGCCATTTTTTGAATCCATTATAATGTCCCCAAAGAAAGAGCATGATGCCAACTATTCCAAAACTTGCAATCCAATCAGTTAAACCGTTAACTCGAACCAATTTAGTATATCTGCTTTGTGTTCTGAATTCTCTATTTAACCCGTAGCCTATAATAGGTTGTTTTGAAAAGTCAATTAGATCAACCATCATTGATGGTGTTCTCCCTAAGATCTTTTACTAAAACTCCTTAGAATCACTAAGTAATGATTCATACTCATAACGCCCTTCCCACTCATTTTTGATTTTAGACCACATAAAATCTAATTGCATAACATAAAATAAAATTATAATTACTGGAATAAAATATTTTAAAAACTTTTCTGGTGATTTATTCCATAAAACAAAAAAAGGCAGAATAGCAAACAATATTATATAACCAGTAGTCGATATTGTCGTTAACAAAGCTATCGAATAAACTATCACTCTTTTATCTTTAAATACTAGACCATTCTGTACGAGTCTAATTATAATTGCAATTATCAAGAAATTCGCGTATGCTTTAGGCTCCCAAGGAAATCCTGTATTTCTATAACCTGTATCATAATCCATACTCCATATCAAAATACTCCTCATCTCTTCATTTTTTTCATTTAAGGGTAACAAATCTGAAATTTGAGTTATTAAATTAAGTGTAGCGTCGTAATCAAGCAATTGAAATGGGTAGAATATTAATGAAATTATCGCAAGTGTATAAGCAAATTTTTCATAAATATTTAAAAAGTCAAAATTCATAAGTTTTATTATCCATATTGCCATTATTAACAATAAAAACATCCTCATTGATAAGAGAAAGTCTATACTACCGAAATTAAGAAAATAAAACAAATGAAGTATAGGATAAACTATTAACATTAGAAATGTATATTTATCAAAGATATTAATATTATACTTATAATGTATTTTTAACAAATATATAAACAACAAGATTATTGTAATATTTATAACAATGAATGGAGGTCGAGAACTTAAATAAAGAACTCCAAGCATTAAAATAAATTTCTCTTTTGGATTAAGCATTTTGTTTTGAAAACTTAATTATTAATAAAAAATATATAATATACATTATAGAATATGACACAACATATGCTACTATAGTTAATAAGGCATTTTTAAATCCTAGAGTTATTAACATTGCTAATGAACAAACAATAAGCAAACTCAATTGCCAGATAAAATCTACTTCCTGTTTTTCAGAAATATATAATCCATAACTAATTGGACTAATAGTAAACTGAAAAATAAATAAATAAATCATAGCTTTCAAATATGGCACTGCATCACTCCATTGAGTACCAAATAAAACAGGAATAAGTCTATGCGATGTTAATAACAATATTATCGCTGGAACAAGACTAACTAAAAAAAGGTAAAAAGATGTTTTCAATGCTAAATCTCTATAATTTTTTTGATCTTGCCATTTTAATGCAGCTTCTCTCCTAAAGACCTCAGCGGTAGAGCTTGTGAATAACTTTAATGGAATTCCAAACAATCTTTGGATTAATGAAATATACCCAGTAATAACTGCACCATAGCTATTACTCAAAATATAAACTGGTAATTGAGCATTCAGACTACCTAATAACTCCCCTGGTAGTGTAAAAAAAAGAAACTTCTTATATTTTTTTGCTAACGTTAAGATACTTTTAAAATTAAAAATAGGTTCAAAGTTTTTCCAATTAAATTTATAAAACAAAAGAGCTGTCTCTATGAATTGCCCTATAATAGTACCTATTAAAAGAAAATAGTATGATTCTCCCCATACATAAGCAGTTAGTAAAAACACTAAATTTGAAACAAAAATTTTTGCTACATAACTAATGGATAAAAGTTTGTAATTTCCTAAACTACTGTGATAGCTTCGTCCATAATAATAGAGGCCTATTAAACCTACATACAGTAATAAGTAGAAAATCCAATCAAGGCTTTTTAAAAAAATATTTAAATAAAATAAGGACAATAATATTATCGAGAAGAAAGCTATAGATATTATTATAGATATTGTAGTTAATTTTAATACTAAATCTTCACTATTTCTTTCTATGAATAATATATTTTCCCATTTTAGAGTGACCGTAATTCCCAACACCGTTGAGATACTTAAATACAAAGCTAAATAGCCGAAGCTTTCGGGACTATATAAACGTGTTAGAATAGGTGCCACTAATAAATTTAGTAATGAACCTATGAAATTGGAAGACAAAAGAAGAGATATGTTTTTTAAAATTCTCAATCTAATTCAAATATTTGAAAAAATTATTGCAAACAGATACAATTTTAATATTAAAAAGATATATCTAAAAAGATTAATTTTAATATTAAAAATTATAATAATGATAAGAATCGATAGTTATGTCCGAATTAATTACCATTACCTTAATAAAAAATTTAAAATAAATACACATTCGAGATAATTAATGAGAAATTTATAATACTTGTATTCTCTTCTATATTTATAACTACATATACTCTAGTATTTGAGCCACTTAACAATTATTCAAATTTCTTAAAAATTATTAACACAAGTTTAAAATTTATAATAATTGCTTTTATCATCTAATATTAAATTATCTTTCTAAAGAACAGATTAACAATAATGTTTTAGACATTAAATTTAGAAAATAAATATGAAATTATTTTATAAAATTTAACGTAAATTGAGTTCAAGCTAACCAAACGATATGCTTAATTTAATCTTTTCTAAGGCAGTCGTTTTATTTAAAAATTTATACTATACGTATAATGTAAAAGTTTTTTCTGAAGTTACTTTACCCGAGAATGATTACTTGTTTTATAACTTAATTCAAAATTAGAATATCTTTTATGCATTATCTATAGATATTAGTATATAACTATTAAAGCAGAAATTCATATAGCTCCGCCCTGTCACTCACAGAGCAACCTTAGATTATAAAAATATTTCTTTGAAAAACCACCGCTGTCCCTAACCAACCAGTTCAAAATTTATTGAAGTTGTTTCAATAAGCTTTCTCAAAATATAAAATTCAGAATCTATAATATGACTTCATTCAAATTTTATCAAGTTTATAACTGTAAGATTTTGATGACAAAAAAGTCAGTCTTGACTTAATTATACAAAATTTTATTTACTTAACATTTTATTCTATTTAAGCTTTCTTAACTTTTTATGGTCTTCATTGCCTGTAAAATTCTACAATTAGAAATATATATTTTGAGTGGTAAAATATTTTGCTTTTGGAGCAGAATAAAATGACAGGTTATCTTTAGTCAATTAATAAAATATCTTATATTTTTTAACATATTACTTCTCATCTTCAGCTTCAAATAAATAACCAGAACTTCTCACACTTTTTATATAAACTGGCTCTGAAGGGTCATCCTCTATATATTTTCTAAATCTTGATATAAACATATCAACCGTTCTTATTTCAATTTCAGGATTCATATTCCAGACATTTTCTAATAACTCTTTTCTGCTGATTACTCTGCCTTTGTTTTCAATTAGATATTTAAGAAGTATCGCTTCAAAATGGGTAAGATTAAATTCGTTTTTTCCTTTTTTCAATTTCAAGTTATCGAAATTAATTTCACAATCACCTAATTTATAAACAGGATTTTGTTTGATTGAGCTTAAATACCACCTCTTTCTCTTAAGCATACCTTTTATTCTCAAAAGCAATTCCTGCAAATGAAATGGTTTTGTAAGATAATCATCCGCACCCGCTTCAAATCCTTTAATTTTATCTTCTAAAGTTGTTCGGGCTGTTAAAACTAAAATCGGGATTTTTGGGTCTTTCTGTCGAACCCTAAATGCAATTTCAAATCCATTATGATATGGTAGCATTATATCAAGTATTATCAAATCGTATTCGCATTTATTGATTTTTTCAATCGCTTCCTTTCTGTCTTTTGCCCAGTCAACCAGGTAACCTTCCTCGGAAAGATTATATTCAAGTCCCGAAGCAAGACTTTCTTCGTCTTCAACCAGAAGAATTTTCGCTGATACCTTTTTATCTTCAATCATTATGTTTGATCCTTTTATTAATTATTTAGCTATGGGCAGTTCAATTATAAAAGTTGTCCCAAAATGTCATGCTGAATCCTGTGTTGAATTTATTTCATCATTATTTCGGTATCTAAACTTGCGATTATGAACCATAGATAAACTTTAAATAAGTTTAGAATGACAAAATAATACTTTTTAGTCAGCCCCCTTAGTATTTGTATTCATTTTCAGTCTGACCAAAGACGAAGACAGACAAATATCAACAGTCATTGCGAGGATTCCCTAGAATTCGAGTGACGAAGCAATCTTCCCATTGATGTATAACCCCACTTCAGTCTTTGGTTGATATGCTTATGTCATTTTTCGTCAAGGCTCTGGAGGGCATTCACTGCGTAATCTTGATAACGAATTTTCCTAATCGTCTTGCTAAACTTATTTCAGCATCTAAGCTTGAATTTAAGTTCTAAAAATAGAACCCCAAAAAGGTTCGGGGTGACGTTACTTCTTACATTTGTGTTCCCTCGTGAAAGGACTTTGTGAACTTCGTGGTTTATTTTTTTACCACTAAGTACACGAAGGTTATCACAAAGGCACATTAAGTAATAGTGTGTCATATCTCTTCTTTCATATTTACCCCGATATAATTACAATGAAGTTTCTAAAACAAGGATAATTTATCTAATAAAATAGCACTTGACATCAGTCAAGTGACAATAATACAAACACTACAATCAGGTTTTAACCACATCGATTAAATTAAAATCCTTAACAAAAAATTTGAGACTGTAAAATAATTTGTGTAAATGAATTTTTAAGTTAATCAAACTCATAAAATCTGTCCTTAAAATAGATTGAAAAATTTGAAAGAACAAT
>Ga0209479_1000555_pt1 | contig 56418 bp, 55 predicted proteins | sample DewCreD2012metaG_2_FD_184112 | JGI IMG/M metagenome (GOLD analysis project Ga0209479, IMG submission 184112) | Hot spring sediment bacterial and archeal communities from British Columbia, Canada, to study Microbial Dark Matter (Phase II) - Dewar... ...
TGTGCATCATGCCTTGATATTCTATATTAATGGCAGTAGCTACAGGGTAAAGGATAAGCTAAAGAGGGTTAATTAGAGGGGTCAATTTTATTTGCACATAAGGGGTCAAATCTCTTGACTATCAACATCAGGAGATTTGATGATAAATAAAACATTATTACAGAGCCCATTTAGGACCTCTGTGGAAAACCTGTTGATGAGCGCAAAAAACGGGGAGGTTCTGAATTTCCTTGAAAATTGTTCTTTGAAAATAGTAAGTTACAAAGGAAGAGTCTGGAAGGACATCCTCACTGGTATGGCCTGAAACTTTATTCCCCCTTAACAAAGGGGGTTGTGTGTGGAAGGACATTCCTATCGGTAGGACCTGAAACTTATCCCCCCTGTCCAGTAGGATTCTTGTGTATGCCATGGCTGAGAGCCTAAGCCTCTGCATCACTGTATCAAGGATACTTTGAGCCAAGGCAAATAAAGCATCTCTTACAAAAATGTAGCTCATACAAAATTGTAGGAAAGGGCTATCTTCTTGTTTTTAAAAGGATAAGACCAATATGTCCTTGAAGAATCATACAATTTTGTAGGATGGTTATACTTAATATCCTTAAAAATCAATGACTTATCATCTGGCATAGTTTTTGATTAACCAATAGGTGGTTGCGATGAACTCTCTTAAAGACAAGGTTGAAGATATAGAAAAGGATGAGATAATCAAGGCACTTAAGGAGTGTAACTGGGTTATGGCAAGGGCAGCAAGAAAGCTCGGTATTACTGAAAGGATGATTGCCTACAAGATTAAAAAGTATGGGATAAAAAAGGAAGACTAAAAAATTTAGTAAGGCTTAACCTTATGTCAGTATTAATCTGTAAAAATATCGTGACAGAAGGTCCGGGGACAATAGAAGATTATCTGATAGCACAGAAAATCCCTTATAAAATTTTTGACCTGTCAATAGGCGAGAAAGTCACCAATCCTGATGACTTTGATACACTTATAATGATGGGCGGACCCATGAGTGTAAATGAAGATGATATTTATCCGTATATTAAAGAAGAAGAAAATCTTGTCATGGATTTCATATCAAAAGGTAAAAAGGTCTTTGGTATATGTCTTGGGGCACAGATAATGGCAAAGGCTTTAGGGGCAAAAGTTTATGTGGGTTCGGAAAAAGAGATTGGATGGTATGATATTGAACTTACAGTGGAGGGGTTAAGGGATACTCTTATGCGAAAGCTTGCTATTCATCCGGAGGAAGGAGATTTCTGGAGGAGGTTCAAAGTTTTTCACTGGCACGGCGAGACATTTGATATACCCGAAGGTGCGGTGAGACTTGCGGGGTCAGAACTCTATCTGAACCAGGCATTCAGATACGGGGAAAACGCTTATGCCTTTCAGTTTCATATTGAGGTGACAGAGGAGATGGTAGATGAATGGTTTAAGAATGAACCGATTGATATTGGAAAGATGAAAAATGATACAGAAGAGTTCTATAATGTCTACCACGGCAGGGCAATGAATTTTTATAAGGCATTTTTTAGAAGGGGGTGATATAATATAAAACTTAAAATTCAAAAATCAAAATTCAAAAATTATTAACAAAGGCACAAAGAAAGATTTTAACTGAGCGCCTTTGTGCCTTTGTTACTTATTCACCGTTTTACATTTTAAATTTTAAATTTTTCTAATACTAATAAGGAGGATTTAAGAATGGAAAAACCAAGAGACAAAAAAGATGTGATGGAGCTAATAAAAAAACATGATGTGAAATTTATCAGGCTATGGTTTACGGATATCCATGGACAGCTAAAGAGTTTTGCGGTTCCTGTAGAGGAACTTGAATATGCATTTGATGAGGGTATGGGCTTTGATGGCTCATCAATAAAGGGCTTTGCGAGGATTGATGAGAGTGACATGATTGCAAGACCTGACCCCGCTACCTTTGCACTCCTTCCATGGAGACCAAAGGAAAAGGCAGTTGCGAGGATGTTCTGCGATATCTACGAACCTGATGGCTCTCCATATAAAGGAGACCCAAGATATATCCTTAAGTTAAACCTTGAAAAGGCAAGACAGAAGGAATTTACCTTTTATCTTGGTCCTGAGCTTGAATATTTCTATTTTAAATCCGATAAGGCTCCTGATACCCTTGATGAAGGCGGTTATTTTGATTATCCGATGGATGCTGCAGAAGACCTCCGTCGGGATACCATCCTTGCACTTGAAGCTATGGGAATAAAGGTTGAATACTCTCATCATGAGGTTGCTCATTCACAGCATGAGATTGATTTAAGATATGAAGATGCCCTGACAATGGCTGATATAGTAATGACCCACAGGGTAGTTGTAAAGGAGATAGCCAAGAAATACAACCTCTATGCCACATTTATGCCAAAGCCAATATTCGGGCAGAATGGCTCTGGTATGCATACACATCAGTCACTTTTTGAAGGTGAAAGGAATGCCTTCTTTAACCCGAAGGACAAATATTATCTATCAGATATAGCCAGGGGATTCATCGCAGGACAGCTTACCCATATAAAAGAGATAACACTTGTCCTCAATCAATGGGTCAACTCTTATAAAAGGCTTGTCCCTGGCTATGAGGCACCTGTCTATATCTCATGGGCAAGGAGAAACAGGTCTACGCTTGTGAGGGTTCCGCTTTATAAGCCGGGCAAGGAAAAGGCAACACGGATAGAGCTACGCTCGCCTGACCCTGCATGTAACCCCTATCTTGCCTTTGCCTGTATGCTTCAGGCAGGACTCAAGGGGATTGAGAGGGGTTATCAGCTTCCCGAACCAATTGAGATGGATGTTTACCACCTCTCTGATGAAGATAGAAAGAAATATAATATAGACTGCCTTCCTGGAAGTCTTATTGAGGCAATAGAATATGCAGAAAAAAGTGTGCTTCTGAGGGAGACACTTGGCGACCATATATTTGAGCAGCTTATAATTAGTAAAAAAGTAGAATGGGATGATTATAGAATAAGGATTCACCCTTATGAGATAGAGCATTATTTGCCTATACTGTAGTAGCCGCAACCTTCAGGTTACGTGGATTTAAACAACTAGGACAAAGTACGCAGGGTAAAATGCATCATACCAGAGAGACCTCGCTTCTGGGTGTGTAAAGACAGCACCGATTATATCACCTGGCTACATAGACCAATGGCATTGATGTCTTCACATCGCCTGTAATTTCTTTTACAGAGGTCTTTATATCTTCTGCAGTCAGTTTCTTTTCCATAGGACATATCCTATCAAAAAGTTGATTGGAGAGACTTTATTTTTCTACACTGCAGAAAAAACTTGACAAATGTTTTTATATGTGCTAAAAAGACTAAAATCATTCTATTTGGGAAAGGGGGGAAAAATTATGGAACTTGTAAACACAAATAAACTCGGGGTAGCTAAAGGCACGCCGATGGAAGAGTTAGCCACAGCAAATTTTAAAGGCGAGACTCATGAAGTCGGCCTTTACCTTGCAATGGCAAGACAGGCACAGAGAAATGGCTATCCGGAGATAGCTGAGGCGCTTAAGAGGATTGCATGGGAAGAGGCAGAGCATGCTGCACGCTACGCTGAATTAAACGGTCTTATCTCAGAAAACACAAAAGAGAATCTTGAAAAGATGCTTAACGGAGAAATAGGCGCAAATAAAGGGAAAAGAGAAGCAGCACTTAAGGCAAAGGAGGCAAACATAGATGAGGCGCACGACCTTTTTGACGAATCCTCAAGGGATGAGGCAAGGCATGCAACGATGCTTAAGGGTTTACTGGAGAGATTTTTTAAATAACTAATGTATATAACACGGGAGGCAGATTATGCGGTGAGGTGCGTGCTTTATCTTGCAAGGAAGGTCAATGGTATCACCCCTGTTAATGAGATTGCAGAGGCTATGCATATTCCTAAAAGTTTCTTAGCCAAGATACTTCAGCGCCTTGTAAAGGCTGAGATTGTAAAATCCGGCAGGGGGGTAGGCGGAGGATTTTCCATTGCAAAAAAACCAGAAAGTATAAGTATTCTGGATGTGATAAAAGCGATTCAGGGAAATGCCGCCACAATTAATATGTGCGCGCTTGATAAAAGGATGTGTCTATTAAGCAATACATGCAGTGTGCATCCTGTCTGGGTGGAACTGAGGGGAATTATTGAAAGGCGCCTGCAGGAAGAAAATTTTGCAAAATTAATCTGAAGAACCGAAGAATTTTTTGCAATAAAATAGGATGATTTTAATCCTGATTTAAAATAAGAAGGTTAGCTTTTTTTTAAAACAAATTCAGGACATATTATGTCCTAATATCATAAAAAGGAGGGTTTAGTATGGCAGAGCAAAATGTTATGCACCATGAGGCTGCTCATCATGAGCCAGAAAACAGTGTATGGCCGCTGGTGGTAGGTCTTTCTACCATAGTTTTAATTTTTGGACTCATGACAGCCTTTCAATGGAAGGCGCAGACCGCTGGTATTTTATTGAGCGGCGTTGGGGTTGTTGGCATCCTTATGGGACTCTTTGGATGGGTCTCAGAGGTCTATGGTAAAAAACAGGATGTTGGTTTAAGCAAGGTGGCAATACTCATCTTTATTGTATCAGAGGCTGCCTTGTTTGGAGGTCTGTTTGGCAGTTATCTGTATGCCATGTTTCCATCTCCTCAATGGCCTCCGGCCGGAACGCCGGTAGGTGTTCCGCCATTAGGATTTGCCCTTATTCTCAGTGTATTTCTCCTCTCTTCCAGCGCTACAATCCATGCGGCCGAATCAAGGCTTGAAAAGGGCAATCTGGGCGGGTTCAAGGGCTGGCTTTTTCTGACAATGGTCTTAGGCACACTCTTTATTGCAGGTCAGGTAACTGAGTGGTCAAGGCTGATAGGGGGAGGATTTACCATCAATTCCAATGCATTCGGAAGGTTCTTTTTCCTCGTTACAGGTTTTCACGGCGCCCATGTGGTTGTGGGTCTTACAATTCAATTGTTTGTTCTCCTCATGGCAATGGGTAACAAGTTGACAGCAGAGAAACACACAGTAGCAAAGGCATGTGGTTACTACTGGCATTTTGTTGACGGCATATGGCTGCTTGTGCTGTCACTCATATATGTGCTGCCTGCTGCAAGGGGATAAGCATGCTTAAAATAGGATTTATTTTTGTGCTCTGGCTGATGGTGTTGTCCAATATCGTATATGCCATTCCTGCGTATAAGGACAGCAGCTTTAATCCAGATGTGCTTAAGATAAAAGAAGATGACTATCTTGGCAGGGGAGTGCCTGATATTAGGATGGTTGACAACAGCGGCAGGGCGATAAGTCTTAGCAGTCTTATGGGCAAGCCCCTCATAATATCAATCATCTACTATATATGTCCGCATACTTGCAAACCACTCAATGAAGGGCTTGCAGAGGCATTGAAAAAGGTTGACCTGAAGATAGGGGATGACTTCAATGTATTGACTCTAAGCTTCAGCGATAAAGAGTCTGCTAAAGACGCAATGGGCTTTCGTGAAAACCTTCGTGCAAAGATGCACAAATATGGCAAGCTGCCTAACAACTTTGAAAAATGGGTATTTGCCACAGCCTCGGCAGATGAGATTAAATCGCTGACTGACTCAGTAGGGTATCGCTTCTTTTATTTAGCGGAAGAAAAGGTATATGTTCACCCAAATGTCTATATATTCCTTTCACCAGACGGCAAGGTAACGAGATATATCTTTGGGTTATATCCTTCAACTACAGATATTCGTCTCGCAATCCTTGAATCCGCAAAGGGGAAGATTGGCAAATCACCGTTGATTAGCTCTGCTGTGCTTGCCTGTTATCGTTATGATGCATCAAGTGGGGGATATACATTAAATATTCCACTTATCTTTGCCGGTGTTGGGGCATTCATGCTTGTCTTTACGCTGACTATTGCTGTTTTTTATGCAAAAAGGATTAAAAAGAAACCATTATAAATTTACATCTCACCTACCCCTTTCCTCCAAGGGGAGGGGGCGAGGGATAGGGTGGAAAAGGAGGAGAATAAAGATGCAAAAGATTGTATTGCCGTTAATGGCAGCGATGTTGATGTTTTGTGTCACATTTGTGCCCGATGCATCTGCAGTTGACCCTGCTAAGAGCTGGGATAGACATTTCAATTTATGGCTGATTATATCAGTGGGCATCTGGTTAATTGTCACCATCCCTCTCATTTATCTTGTTATTAAGTACAAGGAAAAGAGGGGAGGTGAAGAAGGGGCTGATATTCACGGCAACCCCTTTCTTGAGGTGGTATGGACAGCAATCCCCCTTGTTATTGTAATTCTTCTTGGAACCCAGTCATGGGCGCTTTACAGGGAATACAGAGCAGTGCCACAAGGCGCCTATGAGGTCAAGATTGAGGGATTTCAATTCGGCTATGAGATGACATATCCAGAGGGCATAAAGACAACGAATGAGCTAAGGGTGCCTGAGGGCACTCCTGTTAAGGTCCTATTGACCAGCAGAGATGTTATTCACACCTTTTCAATCCCTAAATTCAGGGTTAAGGAGGACATGATACCAGGGAGAACCACATATATGTGGTTTCAATCCGGAAAGCCAGGTGAGTATATTGCTTACTGCTCCGAGTATTGCGGCACTGCCCATTCCATGATGAGAGGGAAGGTTATCGTCATGAAAAAGGATGATTTTAAGGCATGGGTAGCACAGCATAAGGAAGCTGTTGCTTCAATGTCTTTAGAGGCAAGGGGTGAGAAACTTGTTAAGGATTTAGGCTGTATTGGATGCCACAGCATTACAGGTGAAAAAGGGGTAGGCGCTACATTTAAGGGGCTGCACGGCAGTGAAATAATTCTTGTTGACGGCAGGAAGGTGAAGGCTGATGATGCATATATAAAGGAGTCTATAGTTGACCCTAAGGCAAAGCTTGTGAAGGGATATGCCCCGACAATGCCGCCATATACCTTATCTGAAGCTGATTTAAATGCAATAGCGGCATATTTGAAAACTGTAAAATAATTGCCAAAATAAGATAATGGAGGTAATGACATGAAAAATCAACCATCAGGTCTAAAGGCGTGGCTCTTTACCACAGACCATAAAAAGATAGGTATTATGTACCTCGGCACGGCAATGGTCTTTCTTGTTGTGGGGCTGTTACTCGCTATTTTAATGAGGACATCGCTTCTGTCTCCGGAAAACCCCATATTGGGCCCGAAACTTTACAATGTGGCATTCACAATTCACGGCGCTGGTCTTATCCTCTTCTGGATGATACCTGTGCTCACAGGTTTTTTTGCTAACTATCTTATCCCTCTGATGATAGGCGCCAGAGATGTTGCCTTCCCGAGATTAAATGCCCTCAGTTACTGGTTTTACGCAGGCGCTGGTATTGTGGCAGTCCTGGCGCTTCTGTTGGGGCTTGATGTTGGCTGGTATGGTTATCCGCCATACTCAATAAGCGAAGGGGTTAATACATCCCTTTATGTCTTTGTTGTCCTGCTTTTGGGCTTATCCGGCACTGCAGGGGCAGTTAATTTCATAACCACCATAATCACCTTAAGGGCGCCTGGAATGACATGGCTGAGGTTAAACCTCTTTGTATGGGGGGCATTAGGCGCCTTTATCATTCAGCTCATCGCGCTACCTTTATTAGGCGCAGCAGTGATATTCCTCTTCCTTGATAAATATCTTGGAACGAGCTTTTATAATGTGGCAACAGGTGGAAACCCTGTATTATATCAACACCTCTTCTGGTTTTATGGCCATCCTGCCGTCTATGTAGTAGCGCTTCCCATTTTCGGAATAGTCTCTGAGATAATCACCACATTTGCGAAGAAGCGGGTCTTTGGTTATGTGAGTATGGTCATAGCCTTGATGGCAATCACCGTAATCGGTTTTGAGACATGGATACACCATCTCTATACATCAGGGGTCGTTGACTGGGCGAGGACACTCTTTATGTGGGCGACTATCCTTATAGCTGTCCCGACAGGGATAAAGATATTTAACTGGCTCGGCACACTGCATAAGGGATCCATAGAATTCAGAACACCAATGCTGTGCGCCCTCGGTTTTATTTCCCTCTTTACCATCGGAGGGGTAACAGGCGTTGCTAATGGTCTTCTGGGCTTTGATATCCATGTGCATGACACCCAATGGATACCTGCCCATTTTCACTATGTCCTGTCATTAAGTATGACCATGCTGGCGCTTGGCGGTATATACTATTGGTTCCCCAAGGTGACAGGCAGGATGTATAATGAAAAATTAGCCAAGACCGGCTTCTGGATAACAATAGTAGGCGCTATGTTTGCATTTTTCCCTCAGTTCATCATGGGGGTTGAGGGACTGCCGAGGAGATACTGGAGTTATCCGCCTGAATATCAGCCTATGATGATATTTTCAAGCATAACATCCTATATTGCCATAGCAGGGTTTTTCCTTATGATTTACAACCTTGTCCATTCTGCCATAAAGGGTGAAAAGGCAGTTGCAAACCCCTGGGGAGCAAAGTCTCTTGAATGGCAAATTCCATCTCCGCCGCCTGCATATAACTTTGAAAAGATCCCAGTGGTTACTGCAGGACCGTATGAGTTCGGGAAAAAAGAGTCTGTTGCAGCTTCTGGACAGGCTACATAAGGAGCAAATATTATGAAACACACACGAGCCTTCGGCTCACAAAGGGGCATGAAAATTACCCCTCACTCTAACCCTATTCTACAAGTCGGTACGACTCGCAACCGAGGGGAGAGGGAACTAAATAATCCCCCTCCCTTGATGGCCATGGCTCGTAGAGGAAGGGCTAAGGTGGATGGTAAAACAAGACATTTTAGGAACAACACAGGGAAATGGATAATCGCTGCGGTTGTGGCAGTGACGGTTGTATTTTCAGGTAAGGTTGTAATGGCAGGTTCCTCTGATGTCAGTATTGAAGGGGCATCTGCCATTTTCTCCCCAAAGATGCCGGACACAGGGGCAGTATTCTTGAGGATAATCAATAAAGGTGATATGGATGATGCCCTCGTGGGTGTAAATATCAATATCACAAAAGTGAGGGCGGCGCTTCACGATACAAAAGATGGCAAAATGGTGAAGACAGAAAGAATAATTATCCCTGCCAGAGGCGCTGTTGAACTGAAGCGGGGAGGTCTGCACATTATGCTTTACGACTTGCCTTCTGACATAAAAGAAGGTCAGGAGTACAGCCTTACATTACGGTTTGAGAAATCGGGGGAAAAGGATGTCAGGGTTAAGTTCATGGGTGGAAGGCTGCACGACATGCACAAACATTAAGAAGGTTTTTAGCGTTTGGTTAATCCCATGTTAATAGATTATATCAAGCTAACATCTCCTGGAATAACCCTGTTGGTAATGCTAACAGGGTTTACAGGGATGTGGATTGCCTCCAGCGGAACAGTTCTCTCATCCTCCTTGCCACATGACTTATTCCTCTTTAGCATTTTAGGTATCGGTCTTGCCTCAGCCGGGGCATCTGTCCTAAATAATTACTACGACAGGGACATAGACCGCCTGATGCAGAGGACATGTAAAAGGCCATTACCAGATGGGCGCATAAACGCCTGGAATGCCCTTATGCTCGGCGTGCTTCTTTCATCGGCGGCATTTGTCCTTCTGCTGATTAAAGTGAATGTCCTGTCGGCCTTTCTTGCTGCATCGGCAATATTTATCTATTCCTTTATCTACACGGCCATCCTTAAAAGGCGAACCCCTCTGGCAACAGAGATAGGAGGCATATCAGGCGCCCTTCCACCTCTCATCGGATGGGTAGCAGTTAAGGGCACAATTAGTCTTGAGGCATTACTGCTCTTTGCAATGATGTTCCTATGGCAGCCGCCTCATTTCTGGGCTTTGGCTTTAAAGTGCAGGGAAGACTATAAAAGGGTAGGCATACCCACAATGTCTGTGACGGCCTCTCCTGAAGAAGTAAACTTGCGTTCACTTATATATGTATCTGCATTGGTGATGGTCAGCCTATTTCCTTATTTCATTGGAATGTTCGGCAGGCTTTATCTAATTGTCTCTGTAATTGCCGGGATTATTTATCTTTCTCTGTATTTAATGGTTATAGTCCTAAAGCGAGATATGAATAAATACCTTTTTCATTATTCCATCATATATATATCTCTGATTTTTTTATTCATGTTTGTTGATTTAAAATAAAAAATAAAAAAATAGAAAATAAAAAAATAGAACCCCCATATTTTTATTGACATGTCCAAGAGATGCCAATTTTTCATACTATGCAAGCTGTTTTAGCTCCTGTTCTAATCTTCTCTTTGTCTCTATATCAAATATATTCAATGCCTTTATGATCAGGAAGGCCTAAGTTCTTTTACCTCACGGCAATATCTCATCAACCCATAAGCGGTTACGAACCCCAGAGCAAGACCAAAGGTATTCCTTGCCGAGATGTCTGCCTTTTCAAAAAACTTGATATCAATATTGAATCCATAATTCCATATAAGAAAAATTTCGCCGGTCTTATTCATAAGGCGAAAAATAGGAATTTTTATACTTGACCGGTTTGGTGTTGAAACAATGGGCATTCTAAGAGGGTAAACTGTTATAATTGTTCATGATAATTCACAGGTCTATGTTCAAGGAGCTTCTTATAAATTTTCTGCTTGTGATTTCTTTCATGTCGTTTCTGCTTTTTATGGAGAGGTTTGTGAGGTTGACAAGGCTTGTTATGGGAAGGGGAGTTGAGTTTGGAGATGTCCTCAAGGTATTCCTGTATCTACAACCCTCAATACTTCTTCTTTCCATTCCTATGGCAATTCTTATAGCGACATTTCTCACCTACGGGAGGATGGCGACAGATAATGAGATAATTGCACTAAAAGGTAGCGGGAGCAGTTTCTGGTTTATCTCAAAACCGGCAGTTATGCTTTCAGCTGCAGGTTTTATCTCCCTGCTCTTTATCAGTCTTTATCTCCTGCCTAAGGGCATGCATTCCTTCAAGCAGACCCTATATGAGGTAATTGTAAGGAAGGCATCAATGACCATAGAGGCAGATACATTTTCCAGGGTCTTCAAGGGCACAGTTATATTTGTTAAGGAGACGCCATCAAGGAATAGATTCAATGGAATTTTTATTTACACAGATACCCAGTCTTTAACAAAAAACCCTGCTGTGATAGTTGCCAGGGATGGCACGATACTCTCATATCCACAGGAGGGAATGATAGAACTTAATATGCGCAATGGATTGGTACACACATTCGGAGATAAAGGTTCATCAGAGGTTACCTTTACAGGATATAAGCTGGTGTTGACCTCAGCAATAGAGATTGGGAGAGAAAGGAAACTGGATGAGCTTGGATTTTTAGAATTATGGAGGGGCAGTGGAGGTAATCTTTTATGGCATGTAGAATTACAGAGGAGACTTGCCATTCCATTTGCATGCCTGATATTTGGGTTTCTCGGTCCTGCACTTTCCACAAGGATGGGAAAAACAGGACGTGTAGGAGGTTTTTCCCTGAGCCTCTCTCTGCTCATGCTTTATTATTTCCTCCTCATATCTGGAGAGGGCCTTGCCAAGGCAGGAAGGCTTTCACCTTTCTTTGGGGTGTGGGGTCCGAATATATTGTTTGGTGTGGCAGCTATTTTATCCTTCTATATGGCATATAAAGATAAACCCATTTTCGGTAGCCGCAGGCCTTAGCCTGTGATTTAAAAAGTTATGAAGATTTTATTACGATACTTTTTAAGGGAGTTCTTGAAATTCTTTTTTATCATCCTTTTAGGGCTTACAGCAATTTTATTGGTTGCAGAATTATTTGATAAGGTAGATGAATTCTATGCTAAAAGACCTCCTACCTATTTAGTGTTTGAGTATCTACTGCTACAGTGCCCGAGGTTTCTGTTGTTCGCATCCCCTGCCTCATCTTTACTGAGCATACTGTTGGTCATTGGAATAGCAGGAAAATGGAGAGAGATAGTAGCGATTCAGGCATCAGGTGGAAACATAAAAAGACTCTTTTCATATTTTCTTGTGGTCGGTGTTATAGTGAGCCTCCTTGCCTTAATCCTCGGTGAAACCCTTGCGCCTATAGCTACAAGAGAGGCTGTGAGGATAAGAAATGTCAAGATCCTACAGAAGCCATTAAGGATTACTCATAGGGAAGAAGCACTCTGGATTAAAGGTCTTGATGGAAGCCTTATCCGTATAAAGGATTTCGTTGCTGAGGATGATACTGCATTGAAGGTGAGCATATTCAGTTTTAACCCCTCCTTTGAATTGATAAAGAGGATAGAGGCAGAAAGTGCTAAGTGGATTGATGGAAGGTGGGAGCTTAAGGATGCGAGTGTTTTTGATTTTAACCATAAGACTGTAGCAAGACATAAATCAATTACCTCTGAGGCTATTGATGAGCCGAGGATATTCAAGGATGAGATGAGAAAACCTCATGAGATGAGTTTTTTTGAGCTTTATGCCTATCATAAGAGGCTTGAGCAGGCTGGTTTTAAAAACCCCCGATACATTGTGGAGCTTTACGGAAAATTAGCCTATCCAATGGTAAATTTTGTCATGGTTCTCTTTGGTGTAGCCCTTGCCCTTCAGAGCAGGCTTGGAGGTGGTATGAGGGCTGCCGGTCTGGGTCTTTTAGTGAGCCTTTTTTACTGGCTAATTTATTCAGTCAGTATATCAATGGGCAATATAGGGGATCTTCCGCCATGGTTTGCTCCATGGGTTGGTCCGCTTCTCTTTGGTATTGCAGGAGGTTACCTGTATTTCAGAATCAAAGGGTAAATCCATCAAGCCTCCAAAGCCCTGTCTCAAGGGCAGCACGAAGTGCCCTTCTGTATTCTTCGGTTGTAATCCTTCTGTCAAGTGGTGGATGTTCAAATGCCTTATAGCATGGGTAATATTGAGCCATTATATTTGTATATGTATCCTGTGAGATTTCCTCCACAAGAAATTTCACTATCTCCTCTGTGTTAGCTAACCCCTCAGGAAGCACAAGGTGTCTTATCAGTAATCCCCTTAAGGCAATACCCCTATCATCCATAATGAGGTCTCCTACCTGCCTGTGCATTTCCTTTATCGCCGCCTTTGCAACCTGCGGATAATCCCTTGCCCTTGAATATTTCAGGGCAACCTCAGGGTCAGAATATTTAAAATCAGGCATGTATATGTCAATAACTCCATCAAGGATTCTTAATGTCTCAAGGGATTCATAACCTCCGCAGTTATAAACAATCGGAACATTCAGGCCTTTCTCTATTGCTATCTCAAGGGACCTCAGTATCATTGGAACCTGATGTGTCGGTGTTACAAGATTTATGTTGTGTGTGCCATGATGATTTTGTAATGTGAGCATTATGTCTGCAAGCTTCTCAAAAGAGATTATGCTCCCATCACCAAGATGGCTTATTGTCCAGTTCTGGCAGAAAAGGCAGCCGAGATTGCAATAACTGAAGAATATTGTCCCTGAACCTGATCTTCCAACAAGTGGTCTTTCTTCTCCAAAGTGTGGGTTATAGCTTGAGACAAAGGGTTTATCACCTGTCTTACAGAATCCCGTTTCACCTTGAGTTCTATCAACCTTACAATTTCTTGGGCAGAGGACACACTCCTTGAGTGTCTCCTCTAGGGCCTGTATTTTCCCCCTAAGTTCCTCCTTTGAAAGCCTCAGGTAGGCAGGGATGAAAGCCTTCTCTTTGTCCATTCAATCAAGCCACCTGCGGAGATTAATTCCTGCATGAATGGAGGGATGGGTTTTGTAGTGTATTGCTCTTTTTTAGTGAGGTTTCTGATAATGCCTTTATCCAATTTTATTTCAACCTCATCTCCTTCCCTTATACTTTCTACTGCCTCTTCTGACTCAAGGATTGGAAGTCCTGTGTTAAATGCATTTCTATAGAAGATCCTTGCAAAACTCTTTGCAATAACTGCCTGAATGCCTGCGGATTTTATTGCAATAGGCGCATGCTCCCTTGATGAGCCACATCCAAAGTTCCTTCCTGCAACTATTATATCTCCTGATTTTACCTTCTGGGGAAATTCCCCACGAAGGTTTGGGGCATCCTCCATTACATGTCTTGCAAGCTCTTCGGGGTTAGAGGTGGTGAGATACCTTGCAGGTATGATTACATCAGTGTCAATATTATCACCGAATTTCCAGACCCTTCCTCTGAGGATCATCTTAATTCCTCCGGTGTTCCAATCCTTCCAAGTATAGCTGATGCGGCTGCAACCGCAGGGTTTGATAGATAGACCTCACTTTCAGGATGTCCCATCCTTCCAACAAAGTTTCTGTTTGTTGTTGCAACTGCACGCTCTCCCTTTGCAAGTATCCCCATGTGACCTCCAAGACATGGACCGCATGTAGGTGTTGAGACAACTGCCTCTGCATCAATAAAAATATCAATCAGCCCTTCCTTCAGTGCCTGTTTATAAATCCTCTGTGTTGCAGGGATGACAATCATCCTTACATTTGGGTTTACCTTTCTGCCTTTTATTACCCCTGCTGCCTGCCTTAAGTCTTCAAGCCATCCATTTGTACATGAACCGATAACAACCTGGTCTATTATAATTTCAAAAAGCTCTGCTGCAGGTCTTGTATTTGATGGCAGATGAGGACATGAAACTGTAAGGGGTATCTTTGAGCAATCGTATTCCCTTATATCAACATAATTTACATTCTTATCAGATGTGTAAAATTTATACGGTCTCTTTGCCCTATCTTTCACATATCCTTCTGTTATCTCATCAGGCACAATGATACCGCTTTTTGCTCCAGCCTCTATTGCCATATTACACATCGTAAACCTTCCGTGCATCGGTAAGGAATGTATTGTCTCTCCCTCAAATTCCATTGCCCTGTAAAGTGCACCATCAACACCGATATCACCTATTGTGTGAAGTATTAAGTCTTTTCCTGAAACCCATTTATTAAGCCTGCCATAATAAATGAATTTCATTGACTCAGGAACTTTAAACCAGCACTCCCCTATAGCCATTGCAGATGCAACATCTGTGGAGCCAACACCTGTTGCAAAGGCACCGAGGGCTCCATATGTGCATGTGTGGCTGTCAGCACCAATGATTAAATCACCGGGGAGGACGAGCCCCTCTTCAGGAAGTAGTGCATGTTCAATACCCATCCTTCCAACCTCAAAATAAAGCTTAAGATTATATTCCCTTGCAAACTCTCTCAGTATCTTACACTGCTGTGCAGACTTGATGTCCTTCTGAGGTGCAAAATGGTCAGGGATGAGGGCAATCCTTTCAGTGTTAAAGACATCCTTTGCCCCTGTCTTTTTAAACTCAGCAATTGCTATTGGTGCAGTTATGTCATTGGCAAGGATGAGGTCAACCCTTGCATTTATTAACTCTCCAGGAGATACCTCATCTCTGCCACAATGCGCAGCAAGTATCTTTTCTGTGATTGTCATAACTTAAAAATACTACAGGATGATATCCGAATTAGTCAAATTAAAAAACTCTTCCTGGTTCTCACCCAAAATCTGAAATCTAGTGAAATCTAGGAAATCTAAAATCTAAAATCTAGAAATCTAGGGACAACCCCCATATTTTGTAAAATCTAGGGACAACCCCCATATTTTGAATGTGAAAGTAATTACTGGACGGGTCAAAAGGTGGAACGGTGGCAACATGCTATCCCGACAAGTGGGGATAGCATCGCTCTTAAGGGCAGAGAAGAAATTTAAGCGTGTGAAGGGTTATGGAAAATATGGGGGTTGTCCCCATATTTTAACATATTGTCTTGACAATGTCCAGAGCTTGTGATACAACATCACTATGGCACAGGCAATATCCATAGAACTTTTACAGCTCCTTGAGGACAAGCTCGGCAGAGAAGAGGCCAGGAAGGTTGCCTCTGCTATTGAGATTGGCCTTGATGTTATAGAGAAAAAGGCAGAGGCAGTTGCCCTTCAGAAGAAACTTGAATTAAAGGATGAGCTTACAAAGGAGCTTGCAAGTAAGGCAGATATAGCAAGGCTTGAAGGGAAGATAGACACAGATATAGCAAGGCTTGAAGGGAAAATAGACACAGATATAGCAAGGCTTGAAGGGAAAATAGACACAGATATAGCAAGGCTTGAAGGGAAGATATCAAGACTTGAAGAAAAGATAGTGTGGCTTGAAGAAAAAATGGGGAAAGAGATTTTAAGGCTGGACCGTAAATTCACTATAATGTTTGTTATATTATTTTTTACCATTATTTTTCTCAACCAGAATGCCCTTGAGTTTTTGGCGAGGGTTTTGGGGTTGATAAAATAGGAGAAAATATGGGGGTTGTCCCCATATTTAAGAGGTCTCAGATTCTTTCAGATTCGTTTTATTAAACTAACAGAGGAACAATCAGGAGTGCAACAATATTGACGACCTTGATCATCGGGTTCATTGCTGGACCTGCTGTATCCTTATAAGGGTCACCAACGGTATCACCTGTAACAGCAGCCTTATGGGCATCGCTCTTCTTGCCACCATACATACCTTCTTCTATAAACTTCTTTGCATTATCCCATGCACCGCCTCCGCTTGTCATCATGATTGCCAGGAAGAGCCCTGTAATGATGACACCAATCAGCATAGCTCCAAGTGCCTCCTTACCGAGGATGAAACCTACAAGGAGTGGAGAAACCACGGGAAGCAAGGAGGGGATAATCATCTCTTTAATGGCACCTTTTGTAACTATGTCAACACAATGACCATATTGTGGTTTAGCCTTCCCTTCCATAATCCCTACGATTTCACGGAACTGACGCCTCACCTCTTCTACTACACCTCCTGCTGCTTTGCCTACTGCCAACATCAGCCTTGAACCGTAATAGAATGGAAGTAGCCCACCGATAAATAAGCCAGCTAGGACGAGGGGATTTACAAGCTCAAATGAAAGCTTGATGTTGAATGGTTCAAAGGCACGGGAGTATTCAGCAAATAGAACGAGGGCACAGAGTCCTGCTGAGGTAATAGCATATCCCTTTGTTACTGCCTTTGTTGTATTTCCCACGGCATCTAAGGGGTCAAGGACATCCTTCCGAACCTTCTCATCCATCCCTGACATCTCTGCAATACCTGCAGCATTGTCTGTAATTGGTCCGTAGGAATCAATAGCGACAATAATACCTGTTAATGAGAGCATAGAGGCAGCAGCCAAGCCTATGGCAAAAAGACCAACATCCGGCTTATGTGCAAAACCGCCACCAAGGGCATAGGCTGCAATAATAGCACCCACAACAACCATAGCAGGCGGAGCAGTTGACCTCATACTGACCGAAAGCCCAGCAATAATATTAGTGCCATGACCGGTTGTGCTTGCCTTTGCAATCATCTTTACAGGGCTAAAGCCTTTAGAGGTAAAGTACTCTGTGATTATCATCATAAGCCCTGTAGCTGCTAAACCAACACCTGCTGTGAGAAGCACTGTCCACGGCGTGAATGCTAAGGCTTCCTTTGAACCTGGTACAAATTTCCAGATAAACCAGACCGAGACGAAGTAGAATGCGATTGCAGCCAATATACCTGAGGCAGCTAAACCCTTATAGAGTGCGCCCATGATATACTGCTTTGCACCTAACCTCACAAAGAAGGTCCCCAGGATAGATGCCAAAATAGAGACCCCGCCTAAGAGCAAGGGGAAGAATGCCCATATGCTCCCTTCACCAAAGACGGTCTTACCAAGAAGCATTGCAGCCACTATTGTGACTATATAGGTCTCATAAAGGTCTGCAGCCATGCCAGCACAATCTCCTACATTATCTCCAACCTGATCTGCTATAACAGCAGGATTTCTCGGGTCATCCTCAGGTATTCCTGCCTCAACCTTTCCAACAAGGTCAGCACCAACATCAGCAGCCTTTGTATAGATGCCACCTGCAATACGGGCAAAGACACTCATAAGGGAGCAACCGAATCCAAGACCGATTAAGGCATAGAATGCCTGCTTCGGGTCGATAGCCTTGGCAATGGAATAATAGACTGCAATGCTCAGAAGGGCTAACCCTACCACTAAGAGACCTGCTACAGAACCACCTCTGAAGGCTAAGGTGAGGGCACGTTTTAAACTATGGTAGGCAGCCTGTGAGGTCCTGAGATTTCCCCTCACAGTAATCATCATTCCGACATAGCCTGCTGTTGCAGAGCCAGTAGCTCCAAGTAAGAACCCAAAGGCAGGAAGCCAGCCTAAAAAGATACCTATCAGCACAAATATCACAGCACCAATGAGTGCGACTGTTCTGTATTCACGATTGAGAAATGCCTTTGCACCTTCCTGTATAGCAGCAGCAATCTCCTGCATCCGAGGAGTTCCCTTTTCCTGCTTAACAACCCAGAGCGAGGTCAGTATCCCGTAAAGGATACCTGCTACGCCACAGATAGTGGCAAATATTAAGATACCCTGTTCCATTTTTTACCCCCTTTTTTTAAAGCTATGAGCCAATCTCCCTTCCTGAGTATTTTGCATAACATATTGCTGTTGCCCTGTAAAATATATGAGCAAGCTTTGAGTATGGAAGATAAAGGAAGAGGGAGAATACAAAGACCAGATGGATGAAATAAATTGGATACGCCAGTGTTGATATATCTGCAAGCCTTATCACCTTAGAGAGTATCCCTGATAGAGTCACAACATATATAATAAATATCAAAAGCCAGTCAAAATAACTGCCAATTCCTAAGCTTTTTGCGTTCTTTATCCTGTTTATAACAACAAGATTAATACCAATAAAAAGTGCAAGCCCTCCTATGGTTCCAATTATTTTAACAGGGCTTGTAAGCGGATAGGGCGATGGTATCTTTAAAACATACATATAAAAGACAGCAAGTGCTGTGGTAACACCGAGGGCAATGAAGCCATAAAAAACCAGCAGATGAGCTAAGTGTCTGTCCCTGTTTATAATACATTTTTTAAATTTATTATGAGTTAAAACATCCTTCAGGGTGGCAATAATGCTATCTTTCAGGTTACCTCGGGCATATCCACCTTGGTACGAGCTGCTTCCGACTGTCTCATTCATATCATTCCAGAATCTTCTTACCCCCATAATCCCGACCAGCACTCCAAAGCCCAAGGCAGAGGTAAAGATAATGTCTATGTAAAGGATGGGGAAAAACTTTGAAAATACAATCTCACCCTCAGGGATCCTTAAGTTTCCAATGGCTGAAAGTATCATGATAAGAAGTATAGCGGGGATTATAAAGAGGAGGCTTAAGAATCTCTTATCACTTACAGCCTTTCCCATAAGAGATGGGAATGCGTAGTGCTTGATGCTCTCTCTTCTTATTGCGCTTAAAACCTCAGCTGGCTTTGCCCCTCTCGGGCAGTAGGTTGTGCAGTCACTGCACTGATGGCAAAGCCATATATCAGGATTGCTTATAAGCCTATCCTTCAGTCCCCACTGGGCGTAAATCATCTCTTTTCTTGGGAAGGGTTTATCATCAGGGGCTAAATTGCATACAACAGAGCATGTTGCACACTGAAAACACTTTTTGAGGGACTCGCCACCGGAGGAAATAATAGCCTTTACAAAATCCAGGTCAGGCTTTATCACTGTTGCTTCAGCCATCTATTACCTCCATTGAGAAACGCAGATTAACACAGATAAACTACACAGAATAACACAGACAAAAACACCTGTGATCATCTTGCCTTTAGTATTTCAGCGATCATCTGCGATACTTTATCAAAATCCCTTATACGGGTTAGGACCAAACTCCTTTAATCTCTCAAGAAACTCATCCAATATCTGGGGTATCTTGTAATATTCTGAAATAGACACCTGTGCCATCTGGACCCTTTCGGACTCAAGCTTTAATCTGTCCAGTGTTTCTGCAACCTTTGAGAGCCTGATCTTTGCAAGGTGGCTTCCTGTTGCCATATGGCACTGATAATCCTCTCCATATTGACATCCCAGAAGAAGTATACCATCAACACCCTTTGAAAGGGCATCAGCCACCCATACAAGGTTCATTGAGCCTGCGCACCTCAATGGCACTACCCTCACAAAAGGGGTATACTGAAGCCGGTTTAATCCAACCATATCCAGTGCTGGATAAGCATCATTCTCACATGCAAAAACTATAGCCCTCGGCTTCTCATCTTCCTCAGGGGGGACTTCTATATTCTTGACCATCGTCCCAATCATATCAACAGAATAGTTCTTAAAGGACATGATTCTCTCAGGACATGCACCCATACAGATTGCGCATCTTCTACAGCGGGTTGGATTATAAAGTGGGTTTGCCTTTTCATCCTCATTAATAGCGCCAAATGGACACTCCTCTGTGCATCTTTTACACTGAGTGCATTTCTGCAGAAAGATATCTACATAGGATGTATCTCCAACCCTCGGATGCAGTGCCTCTCCCCTTGCGGTTAATTCAATACACTGTATTGCCTTAAGTGCTGCACCTGTGGCATCCTCAATTGTAGAAGATATATCCATAGGTGCCCTCACAGAACCAGCAGCATAAATGCCTGTCCTCCGGGTCTCATAAGGGAAACAGATGAAGTTAGAGTCAGGGTATCCATAACTTAAGACTGGCACCTCACCTCCCTGTCTATACTCAAGGTTAAGTATGTCAGATTCAATCATAACATATGGAATGAACTCATCCTCAGGTTTTACCCCTGGTGGAAGTTCCTCCTCCCCTAAGGCACTTACTGGAACCATTCCTGTGGCTAAGACAGCAAGGTCAACATTTACTCTGATTCTTTCCCCCAATAAGGTATCTTCTACCTCCACGAGGAGATTCTTATTCCCATCTTCTGTAATACCTCTGACATCTCCTTTTGTCAAAAAGACTCCCGGGTCATTCTGGATTCCCTTATAAAAATATTCATAATGACCCGGTGTCCTCATGTCCCTGTAAAATATATAGACCTTTGAATCAGGGTCCTGATTCCTTACATATTTCGCCTGCTTTAGAGACTCAATACAGCAGGTTGCTGAACAGTAAGGGAGATGATTCTCATCCCTCTGTCCGGCGCATAGTATGAAGGCAACACTTTTTACAGGTTTACCATCTGAGGGACGCACAATTGCTCCCTTAGAGGCAAGCTCCTCCATTGTATAAATGGTTATTACATTCGGATATTTACCAAAACCTGAATGCTCAAGTTTTGTGGCATCATATGGTATGGTGCCTGCGGCTGAAACTATGGCACCAGCTCTAAAAGTCTCAACATTACCATTTTGTTTAACAGTTACATCAAATAAACCGGGGGAACCATCTATCTTCTCTACTAAGGAAGAGGTATAGACCTTAATCTTTGGATTCTCTTGAACCTCTTTTATCCTGCTCCCTATATCAGGCTCTTCCAAGTCTGTATAGGGAGGTTTTGTAGGCGTTTGTTTGTAAAGCTTGCTCATCCAGCCTCCGAGAGATTCATTCTTTTCTATCAGGAAGACATCATAACCAGCCTTGGCTGCTTCGGCTGCGGCAGTAATTCCAGCAAGGCCACCGCCAACAACAAGTACATTTTTAGAGAGATTCTCTACCTTATAAGGTTCTGGTGCCTCCATCTTCTGCATCTTGATGATACCCATCCTTACATAATCTTCAGCCATCATCTGGGTGTCCTCATTATTTGGTGGCTGACACCAGACAACCCCTTCCCTTAGATTAACCCTTTCCAGTAGGGGGATGCCCAGATTAAATACATCATAATTTACACGTGGAGAGCAGGCAGCAATAATAACAGCGTTAACACCCTCCTGAGCCATATCATTTTTAATGAACTCAACACCTTCTTTCTGACACAAGGCTCGGTGGGCCTTGGCAAAAGCTGCCTTTTGTTTTGTGGCAACCTTTATTAATTTATCCACATCCAGGGATCTCCCTATCTCACAATCTGTGCAGATATAAACCCCTATCTTCTTCTCCATTGCCCTACCTCCTCACCAGGGATTGAATAGCCTTGAGCGCTGCCGCCGTACCTTCCTGCACGCTGGAATAGACATCAAGCGGTTTTAATGCGCAACCAGCAGCATACATCCCACCTATCCCTTTATTTGGTGTAATGAAGCCATCTGTATCATAAGATATGTTTGCAGGGAGCCGCCATTCCTTTGTGGAAGGAGCCATACCAGTAGCTAAAACAACAAGTTCAACCTTTTCATAAATCTTCTTCCCTGTTAGAGTATCCTCTGCGGTAACGGTAAGGTCTTTTGTAGCAGGGTCTTCTTCTATCTTAGCAACCTTACCTTTAATAAACTTTATCTTTTCATCCTTCTGTGCCTTTGAATAAACCCTTTCATACCTTCCAGGTGTGCGGATATCAATATAAAATATAGATACCTCTGCTTGAGGATATTGTTCCCTGACATAGCTTGCCTGTTTCATAGAGGCAAGGCAACAGATGTAAGAACAGTATGGAAGGTGATTCTCATCTCTTGAGCCTGCACACTGCACAAAGGCAACCCTTGAAACCTCTTTTCCATCAGAGGGGCGAAGGATTTTGCCCTTGGTGGGACCATTAAAAGATGCCAGCCTTTCCATCATCATATTGGTAATGACATTTGGGTATTTGCCAAATCCAAGATTATCAATCTTTGTTGCCTCATATGGGCTCCAGCCAGTAGCCCAGACTATTGAGCCTACCTTTAGGGATAGGCTTTGAGCCTTCATATTGAGGTCAATAGCGTTATATGCGCAAGCCTGCAGGCATTTAGAGCATTTTTCTTTAGTGCAATACCTTTCATCAATAACATATCTCAAGGGGAATGCAAACTCATGGGGAAGGTAGATGGACCTTGTCTTATCCATACCAAAATTAAAATCATTCGGTCTTTCTATCGGGCATGCCTCAACACAGGCATTGCATGCAGTGCAATTGTGGTTAACATAACGAGGATTGAGCTTCACAATTACATCAAAATCGCCTTCCTTGCCTGATATATTTTCTACTTCTGCTAAGGTATAAAATTTTATTCTCGGATTGTTTTTAATTCTCCTGAAATTTATCTCCAATCCGCAATTTGGTGGGCATAACTTTGGAAAATATTTATTGAGCTGAGCTACCCTTCCACCAAGATAGGGGTTCTTTTCAATAAGCGTAACCTCGTACCCAACTTCAGCTGCTTCAACCGCGGCGGTTATTCCACTAATCCCTCCACCTACAACTAATATACCTTTTGCTTCTTCCGCCATACTATTCCTCCATAATCATTAAAGTTATATACTCAAGGTATCTAAAAATTCAACCCGGTGTGGCTATTTAATTAATACAAAAAAGTTATATTTGTCAAATAAAAAAATAACATAAAAAAATAAAAGAAAAAAATAAGCCCCACATCTATCGGATACCTGATTCCCTCCTGGACTGCAGGAGCTTATCCAATGCCTTATCTTTGAGCTTCAAGGTATCTTCCGAAAACAGACTGAATCTTACCCATCTATAGCCAAAGCTTAAGAGTTCTTCCTCATCTTCTTTTGTCTTTTCTATAATCTCTTTCTCTACATCATAGATATCAAAAAATCTGGTTTCAAAAAGGAATCTCTTGAATTCATCTAAGTCATAACATGCCCTATAAAGCATCTTTGCCCTTCCTGAATCAAGCTTATTCCCCCTCTGAAAATAATCATGTAAGGTAACTCCCTTATAAGATTCATTCATTTTATCATAGATATCAATTCCCTGATCCTTCTTCCACTCTTCTATTGTCCATTGTTTTTCCTCTTTAAATCCAAGGCATGAGGGCTTTTCCTCTATTAAAAACCCTTCTTCACCTGATAATCCCCCCCTCCCCCCTTTGTTAAAGGGGGGTGAGGGGGGATTATTTTCATTGTCCTTTATGTTGCCATGCAACACATGTGTTTCATTAGATGAAACCGGGAATAGAGGATACATCCTGCATGACCATGGCCTGTCCTGGTAAATACTACATCCATCTAAGGTGACAAAAGGACAGCTCTTTTTTTCATCCTCCATCATCTTAAGCACTACTAAAGGTAACCCATCATTTCCTAATAGTGCAATGGTATATCTCTTTAAGAATTCTTTAGAAGGCAGCCCTATGGCCTTTCTCATCCTCAGGACATCATAGGGTGTAAGAAAGATATTTATATCATTACAGCAGGTGTTAAAACAGGCAAGCCCTTTATGACATGAGAATTTGAATCTGTCATCTAAAGATAGCCTTCGGACTTCGGTGAGCCCTTCGGTGTCGAACTGCTCAGTCAAACCGTGTTTTTCTGTATATTCTTCATTCATAAAATATTCTCTAATGAATATTCTAATAAATTTTTGGGGGCGACCTGAAAGGTCGCCCCCAACGAAAATGCCCTCAGGATCTACCAGCTTAAATAATAGGAATCATCGGCCTTTCTATTACCTTCCATTCCTTCTTATCTACATCATACTTCACATTTATAAAGTGCTTCTTAGTCTCATCCAGCTTCAGGTAATCAAATTTATAGTAATATCCGGGCCATCTTGATTCCTTCCTCGCAAGCCTTGTCCTTGCACATGCCATACCAACCCACATTCTGTGAATAGCCTCCCATGCCCTTAGGAGCTCATGAAGGTTCTTGGCAGCAATCTTCTCTGTATCCTCTTCGCAGAACCCCAATTTCCAAAGCCCAGTCTCCAGCATCTTATCAGATGTCCCATATAGTGTCTCCCATCCACCTATATACTCACCCATTATCTTCTGTAGCCTGAACAGGAAATTATGCGGTGAGATATAGTGAGGATTCACATCCGGGCTTGTTGTATATCCACTCTTCTCCTCATAGAGGGCAAGTGGTCTAAGCACTACCTCCTTGAGTTTATTTATCGTAGCATCAGATACCGTTGGCTTATAGTCCTTCTGGTCATTGGCAAACTTAACTGATGCCTTTGCTGCAATCCTTCCCTGGACATGTGAACCACTTGAGAACTTGTGGGCACATGCACCTACCCCACAACCTGCTGTAAATAGACCCATAACAGTAGTCATGCAGTTATACTGAGCAGGGAATGCATCAGCATATTCTTTTGGCATAAGGTCTTCAGGACCACAAGCCCATGCACCACAAGAGCCGGCATGTGAACCTATGAAGACAGAATCTGACATCTGAAGCTCCATAGGTTTTTCCAGAGGGTCAATATTATGGGCAGCCCAGTTTGTCGCACCTGCGATTGTCATGTCAAGGAAGTCCTCCCAGGCCTCGCTTTCATACTCTTTTATCTTCTTCTTCAGCTCCTTTGGGTCTGTTATCTCCTTCTGAAACCTTTCTACCACCTTTTCTGTGCGCATCCAGTATGGTGTTTTGCCTTCCTTCGCACAGAGTATCATCTCATAGTTTCTCATAGGGGTTGGACAGGGCTTTGCATGAGAATATGGTGCCCACTTGTCTAACTCAGACGGATATCCACCAACGTATGCCTCGCCATAGGCATTTGTTGCCGGTGTATTAAAGAGAAGGAAGAATGTGCCAACAGGACCATAGGAGTCTTTAAACCTTGGAGGGACAAAGGTATTGTCCATTTGTGTCAGCTCACCACCTGCCTGGAGTATAAGGGCATAGGTTGTTCCATTAACAAAGGGCGGCATCCAGGACCTGCCAAAGCCTTCACCTTGAGACCTTGGCCTGAATACATGGACCGCACCACCCATCATACAGATAACTACCTTTGCCTTAAACACATAGAATTTGTCTTCCCTTACGCTAAAACCAACTGCACCACATACCCTGTTTGGCTCCTTCTCATCCTTCAGTAGGTGTGTTATCATGACCCTCTCAATTATCTGGCCTTTATCACCGAGTGCTGCAATGGCACTCCTTGCTGCCTCTGCAACTATAATCTTGTAACTCTCACCAGATATCATCACCTGCCATTCACCTGATTTAACATAATTTCCTGCCTCATCCTTCCATATAGGAAGCCCCCATTTCTCAAAGTGTTTGACTGTGCTATCCACATGTCTTGCTATATCATAGACCAAGTCCTGTCTTATTAAGCCCATCTGGTCATTTGTCACATATTCAACAAACCTTTCCGGCATACGGGGATTCTGGGTTACCTTTCCATCCATTCCCATATATGTATTAATGGCAGAAAGGCCCATGGCTACAGGACCACTTCTGTCAATTGCAGCCTTGTCCACAAGTGTTACCTTTAAACCCAGTGGCTTTGCCCAGTATGCGGCCTCTACTGCAGCACCACAACCGCTCATACCTCCACCGAGTATCAATATATCAGTGTCAACAACCACAGTTTCAAATTCTCTCATGGTTTCCCTCCTTTCTCATTTTTTCTTTGTTGGGAGTTCCTTTACTCCCATTATGTCAGGCTCTCCAAGGAGCAACTGATTGGCTAAATCTTCCACCTTTGCCTCAGGAAATCCCTCAAGTGCCTTTATTGAACCTTCTGGTGTAGTCCTTGTTGGATACTTAAACCTCTTAATCCTTCCATCCCTGAATGTGATTGTCCACATGATGTCCTCAGTTCCTCTCAAAGGAGTTGATGCAGCACCAAGTGGCATAAAGTCTGCATAACCCCTTACATCCATAGCCTGCTGTGGACATATCTTTACACAACAGTAGCACTCCCAGCAATAAGTAGGCTCCTGATTGTATGCCTTCATCCTTTCTTTGTCCAGGAACATCAGGTCGTTTGGGCATATATACATGCAGGCAGTCTTATCCTGCCCCTTACAGCCGTCACACTTCTCATTAATCACAAAACTCGGCATAATTAACACCTCCTTCTAATTTAAGTTAATGAGTCAATGAGTTAATGAGTTAAAAAGTCTCTCCACCTCCTTTCACTTTCATTAAGTGATTAGTGAAAGTGTTTTTTATTTTTCCACTCTTCACTAATCGCTGTCTTTTTACGATGTAGCCTTTTTTTGTAATTCAAGTGCCTCACTGATATCAATATCAGGAACTGGTAAGGACTCTGACTCCTTTGCAGCAAGCTCCTTTATCCTGGGCAAATCAGCAAGGACTGCATCAATTACCTCTGGGCCAATAGACTTCATAGTCTTTATCTTTTCAAAGAGGGCCCTTTTGAAGGCAATGGGTACTTCCTCTATGAAGAATCGGGCATCCAGCCTCGCACCTGGAAGATTATCAATTATCTTGCTGGTCTGATCATCTGACACCTCCATAACCAATGCCTTTATCGCCCCCCCAAACATATCTGTTACTTTTCCCTCAAGGGGAGACCCCTTAATATCAGAAAGCCTCTTTGTATCTAATAGCACAGCCAGGTAGTTCATTTTCACCTCCTATTTAAATTTAGGAATCTCCATTGGAGGCAGATCTACTTCCAGTTCTTTTTCTCTCTCTATCAGGTACCTCTTATTATTGAATGGGTAACCGAATTCCTTCCACCACTTAACAACAACTTGATAGACCTCTCGCCTCATGATGACTGGTGGGGGGAAAACACCCTCTGCAAGCAAGCTCCTGATAAAGCTACCACTGTACCTCTGAAGCTCATCCTTATGGGTACAGTTTTCGCTGTATGTCACTTCTGCGCAGTGAGGGCAATACCAGAACTCTGCCATATTCTGCGGCCTCATATGGAGTCCATACTCCACTGCATAGGGCGGAGCCTCTAAACCAAAGCTAGGTATTCCTTTCTCCCAGAGGATTTGTGCAGCATACATATCATAATAAGGACCTAAGGCTGCATGGTCTCTTCCAAACATATGGAATGAGATACCCATATTCTGCCTGATTATTCCGTGCAGGAGTGACTCAATGGGGTTTCCATATCTCATGTCCCATAAACATATAGTGACTAAGTGTCTTTTGGGATTTACATAGCCTGCAAGATTTACCATCTCATGGGCTTCAACTATTGCTTCATCTGGATAGTCCCCTATCCTCTTAGCCCCAACTATGCAATTGACAACTATGCCATCGCAGGGTTTAATGTCTCCAATAAATGCAGCATTCCTCAAGAGTGCCTCATGTCCGGTATGGGGGACGTTTCTTGTCTGATGGGCTATTACAGTTGTCCATCCCCTCTTTTTGAATTCTTCCCTTGACTTAGCAGGTGGAAACCAGAACCTATCAAAAGGTTTCCTGAGCCTTGGCTCATTTATTATCCTGTATTTTCCTGCTAAGATTATAGGGTTAAACGAACTGTATATGGTAAAACCAGGATGCTTAAAATCAAAGGGGACTTTTACAACCTCAGGATTAGCTTCTGGGGTCCCGAATGTCCTCGTAGCTACCTCCCCCGGGTTGATCTCATAGACTTCCTCAATGTCAAGAACTGCAAAAGGCTGCCCTTTAAGCCTCAGAAGTAGTCTATCTCCTTCACTCACACCAAGCTTCTTATAATCCTCCTTGCTGATGTCAAAGAGCATTGGGTAAGGAAAAATCCACCCGCTCAGTAGCCTCCTTTTTTCCAATAAACTCTCAAGCTCTGCCTGAGTCATTGAGCCCTCAACAGGACTGAAGAAGCCATAACATATTGACATTATCTCCCTGTAAACGTTCCTTACAGGCATCTCTTTGTATAAGGTTGGTTTAATATCATACACTGCAGAACAGCCAGCAGCAAGCTTTTTCCCACGCTCAGGGTCCCGAACAACCCTGTCAACCAAATTCCCGCCATGGGGAGGCGGCAAGCTCTTCATTTTTACTTCCATTATACCCTCCTTTCTTTAATCTTTATGACTTACCTTCCAGGACAGCACAGACATTTTTGAATATCTCGTCAATATTGCCTATACCCTGTACCGAGTTCAATATCCCCTTTTCCTTATAGTAATTAATCAGAGGTGATGTCTGGGCATCATATACATCAAGCCTTTTTCTTATTGTCTCTTCTTTATCATCATCCCTCTGGAAGAGTTCACCACCGCATTTATCACAGATACCATCTTTCTTAGGTGGAGAATAATATATGTTATACATCTGCTGGCAGTTTCTGCATGTCCTTCTTCCTGTTAATCTTTTTAACAGGTCTTCCCTGGGAGCGTCAATACTCAGGGCAAAGTCAAGTGGCATTCCCACATCATTTAACATTCTATCTAATACCTCTGCCTGGGCTATATTCCTTGGAAAACCATCAAGGATATAGCCATCCTTGGTATCATCCTGCTTCAGCCTCTCCTCTATCAATCCAATCACTATCCTGTCAGGGACAAGCTCACCCTTATCCATATAGGATTTTGCCTCTTTTCCAAGCAGTGTCCCATCCTGAACAGCATTTCTCAGGATGTCACCTGTTGAAATCTGCGGTATCCTGTATTTTTCAATAAGCATCTTCGCCTGTGTGCCTTTACCAGCACCGGGCGCACCCAGCAATACAAGTCTCATTTATACCTCAAGGCAATCAATATCTGAATAATGTAAAATAGAGAGATATTTCTTGCTCACAACAAAGCAATTACTTATACTGCAGACCATTTATGTGGAACCCAAAAATTCCTGTGATTTTTGGGAACCATTGTGGTATCATTTGTAATATGCCAAAGGGGTCTCATTAGGTCAATATAAAAATTTAAATTAATATATAATGTTTTCTTATAAATCCTGCACCTAAACAATGACATTACAAAAGATAATAGAGATACTTAATGGAAGGGTAGTTGTAGATGCTGGTGACCTAAATATTGATATACGAAGGGCCTGCGGTTCAGACCTGATAAGCGACCTTTTATATTTCTGCAGCGATTCAAATGCAGGAGGCACGATACTTATTACAGGACTGGTACAGCCGCAGATTATACTCACAGCAGAGATGATAAATATAAAGGCAATCGTGTTTATAAGAAACAAAATGCCTCAGGAAAAGACCATTGAACTTGCTAAGAAGAAGGGAGTAACCCTGATTGTTACCAATCTCTCAAAGTTTACTTCCTGCGGGAAATTATACATGGAGGGCGTAGAGAGCTGCCCTGAAGAGTAATAGTGAGGGAAACAATTGAGGGAAGTTTTCAATTAATCGGCGGTAATTTTGCCCGGGCAGGCGAGGCATCAATTGAGCTAAAGAGAAGGCTTACCGAGCTTGGATTGAGTGAAGAAATTATAAGAAGGGTATCAATAGTAACCTTTGAGGCTGAGATGAATGTGATAATATATGCAGCAGCAGGCTGGCTCCGTTATTCCATCACACCCGAGCATATAAAGATAGTGGTGGAGGATATGGGACCCGGTATTGAAGATGTTGAATCAGCAATGCAGGAGGGATACTCTACTGCCCCTGAGTGGGTAAGGGAAATGGGCTGGGGAGCTGGCATGGGACTGCCAAATATGAAGAAAAACTCCGATGAATTTAAGATTGACGCTGTTGTAGGTGAAGGAACAAAAGTTGAGATGGTTATAAACCTTTCAAGGGGTAAATGAATCCGTGTGATCATTTTTAGAGGGAGCTCCTCATGAAACTTCATGAAATCGTTAATGAGTTATCCCTGCAGGTTAAATCCTATGGGGGCGGGCTTGAGAGGGATGTTACCGGAGGCTATGTAAGCGACCTGCTCTCGGATGTTATGGCAAATAGCAAAGAAGGTAACCTCTGGATTACCCTCCAGACGCATGAAAATATAGTTGCTGTCGCCAGCCTGAGAAACCTTGCCGGAATTATTATTGTCAATAAGAGGGAGCCTCCCTGGGGCACATTGAAAAAGGCAGAGGACGAAAAAATTACTATTATGACAACACAAATGTCTGCCTTTGAAGTAGCCGGTAAGATATACCAGCTCCTTATCTGTGGTCATATGTGATTTTTTAAATGCTAAAACAACTCAAGGCTGACCTTCACATACACAGCTGTCTTTCTCCATGTGCGGACTTAAAAATGACACCCTCAGGGATAGTGAAGAAGGCAATTGCCTCAGGTATAAATATTATTACTATCTCTGACCACAACTCTGCTGAAAATGTGATGGCAGTAAGAAAGGCTGCTGAGGGGACAGGGCTTACAGTCTTAGCCGGAATGGAAATTACATCCTCCGAGGAGGCACATATCCTGGCAGTCTTTAATGATATTGATGCTGTGATAAAACTTCAGGATATTGTATATGAAAATCTATTGCCCGGCGAAAATGATGAGAGGAGAATTGGCTATCAGGTAGTAGTAAATGAAAAAGATGAGGTATTAAAATTTAATAATAGATTGTTAATAACCGCAACAAGATTGACTGTCAGTTCTTTGATAAAGATAATACATTCTCTCGGAGGTCTCTCTATAGCCTGTCATGTTGACAAACACGCCTTCAGCATAATCTCTCAACTGGGTTTTATCCCTGAGGATTTAATGTTTGACGCATTAGAATTCTCTCCTAAGATAGAGAAGGGAAAGGCAATGGAGCTATTTAAAGATTACACTTCATTTTCATGGGTCTCCTCCTCGGATGCCCATTATCTGGAGGATATAGGGAAACGAACCACAAACTTCTTCATAAAAGAACCAACAATAGTTGAAATGGCATCTGCAATGAAAAATATCGGTAGTAGAAGAGTGGAATGGGGTAAAGAGCCGATTTGAACGATTTTAAGAAATGTTTTATTTTCAGACTTTCGCGCTCCAGACCTAACTCAAAACAATAGCTTAGCATACCCCGTATTCTGTAGCCGCAGGCTTCACCCTGCAAAATCAATACTGAAGGCTTGCACCTATAATGTAATTAATGCCTCTTTATAGGTCTCAATTTAAAAGAAGATTTGCTATAATGCAGGAGATTATAATAGCTCGGCAAAATATTGACAGAAGTTAATATGCAGTAATATTAACTGCAATCGCAGTAATATTTACTACAACTATGGCATGGGCAATAGAAAAAATATTCGGTTCAAGGACTCTACCAACCTGAGCCGCGAACTATCAAGTCTTGAGAAAGCCGGGATTCTCTCATCAACAAGAGAGGGCAACCTCAAATATTTTCATGCCCATAAAAATTGTGCTTTTTATGTAACCTGTGATTACAAAGGGTTCTTAACAAAAAAGAGGAAAGGCGGCTTTCTAAAGGCAAAAACCAGCATAAGACAGTAGTGGACTTTTGTGCAGAGATGTTTAGAGAGGATTTTAAGAATTTGGCAGAAAGATTTAATAGGATGCGGATAAAAAGATAACTCACTCTCCTATTACAGCACAAACAGAGGGTAATAAAAATTTGAAATTTTAAAATAAACAGACATGGAAGACCTTTCACTGCACATCCTTGACATCGCTGAAAACTCCATAACTGCCGGGGCAAGCAGGGTTAAGATTAAAATCGTTGAGGACATTAAAAGGAATCTTCTCCTAATAGAGATAGCCGACAACGGCAAGGGGATGAACAGACAGACAATAAAAATGGCATACGACCCTTTTTTTACCACAAAAATTAAAAAGAGAGTTGGGCTGGGAATACCGCTGCTTGCCCAGTCAGCAAGAGAGGCAATGGGGGATGTCTCTATTAAATCAAAAAAGGGAGAGGGTGCAACCATTACTGCTACGTTTAAATACAATCATATTGATAGGAAACCCCTTGGCGATATTGAAAAAACCATGATTGTCCTGATTACCGCCCATCCTAAGATTGATTTCCTTTTTGAACATAGGAGAGGAGATTGCACTTATTCATTGGATACAGCAGAGATTAAGAAAGACCTGGGCAACATCCCAATAAATACTCCAGAGGTAATTAAATTTATTAAAGATCATATAAGTAGATGGTTAAATGAGACGAAGGATATGATAAAATGATAATTGATTACACAGATTACTCAGATTAAAAACATCATCTGTGTAATCATCTTATAAAAAGGAGGGTAAATGGAAAAAGGAAAGATTTTAGTATTAGATGATGACCCGGTTGTAAACTTAAGCTGTAGAAGGATATTAGGGGCTGAAGGTTACAGTATCTCTACAGTTGAAAAGGGAGAAGATGCCCTTAACAGGCTATCAAAAGAAGACTTTGACCTGCTGATTGCCGATGTAAGGCTTCCTGATATAAGCGGGATGACCGTGCTAAAAGAGGCACGGGTTATCAATCCCAAAACGGATGTCGTTATAATCACAGGTTATCCCACGCTTGAGGACGCAAAGGAGGCAGTAAGGCTCGGCGCCTTTGAATATATAGAAAAACCCTTCACACCGGATTTCATGATAAATGTCGCTAAAAAAGTCTTTGACAAAAGAGGTTGGATTCTGAGGCAGGCATTTATTGATGAATTCAGAGATTATATTGTTCCTTTAAGGGATAAAGAAAATCCTGTCATCTTTTATAAAGAGGGAACATGGGCAAGACCGATTAAGGAAGGGTTGTGGGAAATAGGTTGTGACCTCAGATACTGGCTTTTAGCAGGAGAGCTCATGTATGTTGATCTTATAAGGGATATTGAGAAGCTTAAGGCAGGTGAGCCCTTTGCAAGGATTTATACAAGCGGTGGTAAGAGTAATGAGCTTCTATCGCCGATGAATGCAGAAATCAAGGAGATTAACACAAAAGCTAATGATGTCATGGTTGCTCTACTAAAAGACCATCTTTCAGAGGGCTGGTTGTTGTGGCTGGCAAAGGTGTTTCCTTTGCCTACTGAATAGGGAAAGCACACAGAGTCAAAAGAAAAACGACAGAGGAGAAAACTCAATCTTTAAAATCTTAAAGAAGGAAGAACTATCAGATGTAGTAATCTTATTTGAGATTTCCGCAAAGGATATTGCAAGAAAGGCGCTTCCTGGCAATTTTTTTGTTCTTAGGATTCATGAGGAGGGGGAGAGAGTACCTTTAACTATTGCTGATTTTGATAGGGACAGGGGAACTATAACTACTGTTTTCCAGAAGGTTGGAAAGACAACCGAGCACTTAGGGACATTAAATGAAGGTGATTTTATATCTGATGTCATAGGGCCACTCGGCAACCCTTCCCATATAGAAAATTTTGGTAAGGTTGTCTGTATAGGTGGTGGTGTTGGGATTGCACCTGTTTACCAAATAACAAAGGCATTAAAAGAGGCAGGCAATACAATAATTTCAATTATAGGTGCAAGGACAAAATCTCTCCTTTTCTGGGAAGAGAAGATACAAAAGGTATCAGATGAATTAATTGTTACAACAGATGACGGCTCTTATGGCAGAAAGGCAGTAGTAACCGTTCCCTTAGAAGAATTCTTAAAAGACTCTAAAGATATAAAATTAGTAATCGCTATCGGCCCTGCTATCATGATGAAATCTGTCTGTAAGACAACTGAAAAATACAATGTAAAGACAATAGTCAGTTTAAATTCAATCATGGTTGATGCAACAGGTATGTGTGGTGCCTGCCGAGTAGAAGTAGATGGAGAGACAAAGTTTGTATGTGTTGATGGTCCTGAGTTTGATGGTCACAGGGTTAATTTTGATTTACTTATGGCAAGACAGAGGATGTATCTTGATGAAGAAAAGATAGCACTAAAAAGGTATAAAGAAAAAGTGCGGATTTAATTATGGAGGAGAAGAAACCAAAAAATAGAGTAAAGATGAGGGAACAAGAACCCCTTGTGAGGGCAAGGAATTTTAACGAGGTTCCTTACGGCTATACCCCTGATGATGCAGTTGAGGAGGCACATAGATGCTTACAATGTAAGAGGCCTACTTGTAAAGAAGGCTGCCCGGTAGAGATAGATATACCGGCATTTATACAGCTTATCACTAGGCATGATTTCATTGGCGCTGCAAGAAAGATCCGTGAAAAAAACAGCCTTCCTGCTGTTTGTGGAAGGGTATGTCCACAGGAGATTCAATGTGAAGCCTTATGTATCTTAGGGAAAAAGGCAGAGTCTGTTGCCATAGGCAACCTTGAGCGATTTGCAGCAGACTATGACAGGGTTCATGGAAAGTTTGAGATGCCTGAGATGGCAGAGCCAAATGGCAGAAAGGTTGCTATTATCGGCTCAGGCCCTGCAGGATTGACAGCAGCAGGCGACCTCAGAAAAAAGGGTTATGAGGTTACTGTTTTTGAGGCGCTCCATGAACTGGGTGGTGTTCTTGTCTATGGCATCCCGGAGTTCAGGCTTCCCAAGAAGATTGTCAAGGCTGAAATATCATATCTTGAAAGGATAGGGGTGAGGTTTCAAACTAATGCAGTGATTGGAAAGCTCTATACAGTTGATGAATTATTAAATGACTATGGATATGATGCCTGTTTTATTTGCATAGGCGCAGGGTTACCTATGTTTATGGGAATACCAGGGGAAAATCTAAATGGTGTTTACTCTGCAAATGAATTTTTAACACGGGCTAATTTAATGAAGGCATATCTTTTCCCAGAGTATGATACACCGATAAAGAGAGGTAAAAAGGTTGCTGTATTTGGTGGTGGAAATGTTGCTATGGATTCTGCGAGGGTGGCATTAAGACTTGGTGCAGAAAAGGTCTATCTGATATACAGACGTTCTGAGGCTGAGATGCCGGCAAGAAAGGCAGAGGTTCACCATGCACATGAAGAGGGAATAGAATTTATACTCTTAACAAATCCAACAAGATTTATTGATGATGGTAAAGGAAATGTCTGCGGGGTTGAATGTATAAAGATGGAGTTGGGAGAGCCTGATGAATCTGGGAGAAGAAGACCTATTCCTATAAAGGGCAGTGAATTCCAGATTGAAATAGATGTAGCAATTCCTGCACTCGGTACAAGGGCAAATCCGCTTTTAACAAAAACTATGCCAGATTTAAAATTGAACAAAAGAGGATACATAGTAGCTGAAGAAGAAACAGGCATGACCTCAAAGAGAGGTGTTTTTGCAGGTGGAGATATAGTTACAGGTGCTGCAACGGTTATCTCAGCCATGGGCGCAGGAAAAAAGGCAGCAAGAGGAATTAATGAGTATTTAAAATGGAAATACTGGGACTTTAAAGAATAGTAGTCAGTAGCAAGTAGTTAGTAGTTATGGGAAAATAAATTCCACGCCCTTGACTACTTACTACTAACTACTTAACTACTTTTTTATAAAAATGAGGGGCTGCTGATGGCAGATGATATCAAAATCCTGGTAGTAGACGATGAGGCTATAGTAATAAGAAGTGCAGAGAGGGTTCTTAAGGCTGAAGGTTATAATGTAGAAGGTGTCCTTAGCGGAAGAGAGGCTATACTCAGGATGGAGCAGGGCAAATATGACCTTGTCTTAACAGACCTTAAGATGCCTGAAGTTGATGGTATTACCCTTATCAGATGGATAAGAAAATCAAGACCCGATACAGGTGTTCTTGTCATTACAGGTTATCCATCTCAGGAAACGATTAAGGAGGCACTTGAATTAGGAATTATTGACTATGTTCCAAAGCCCTTTACTCCAGCAGTGCTGATAGATGTAACACAGAGGGCAATTGAATGGATAAAGAGAAAACTCTATGTAGAGGAAAAACCAAAGGATGAGCTTCCTCCTTCCATGCTTGCAGAATTAGACAGGGTCATCACCCAGTATAAGAAAAGGCCTGGGGGTTTAATACCTCTCTTACAGCGTGCACAGGAGATAGTTGGGTATCTGCCACCTGTGATACAGAAACGGATTGCAAGGGGATTGAATATCTCACCAGCAGAGATACACAGTATTGTCTCTTTTTACTCTTTCTTCACAATGAAGCCGAGGGGTGATCATACCATCAGGGTGTGTCTTGGCACGGCATGTTATGTAAAAGGGATTGAAACAATATTGAACAAGATTAAAGAGGTATTAAATATAAATGTTGGTGAAACAACAAAGGACAGGAAATTCTCTCTTGAGACTGTCCGCTGTATTGGTGCATGTGGCCTTGCACCCTGTATGGTTATAGACCATGATACATATGGTGCATTGACTCAAAAGAAGGCAATAAATGCCATTAACCAATATGCACCTGTGAGTGTAAAGGAAGCTTATGTAGAAGAAGCCATGATGGAGGAAGGTGAATAGAGAGTAATATGCCAAGATTAACAATAGAGGACCTTCAGAGGATCAAGGAAAAATATAAAGCAGAGTTTACCTTAAGGGAAGGCGGATACAGGGCAAAGGTTACAGTGCATATGGGGACATGTGGAATTGCTGCAGGTGCAAGGGCTGTAATGACAGCCCTGATGGATGAAATTGCAAGGACTAAAGTGGAAGATGTGATAATTACGACCTCTGGCTGTGCCGGACTCTGTGCCCGTGAACCAATGGCTACTGTAGAAATAATCGGTCATCCACCTGTCAAATATTGTGACCTAAATGGTGATAAGATTGTTGAGATATTTAAAGAGCACATCATGGGTGGAAATCCTGTTGAGAAATATGCACTGGTATTAGGCAGTGAAACGACATATTAATTATTCGTTATCAGTTAAGTGTATAACCATCAACAAAATATAAGAGAGATATGGAAAGATATCGTGCAAATGTGATGCTCTGTGCAGGAACAGGTTGTGTTGCAAGTGGGGCCATGAAGGTCAAGACTGCACTTCAGGAGGAGCTGAAGAAGAGAGGACTTCAAGAGGAGATAAAAATAGTCCTCACAGGCTGTAATGGCTATTGTGCACAAGGACCTGTCATGTCTGTTCATCCAGATGAGGTCTTCTATCAGGCATTGACAGTTGAAGAGATACCAAGGTTAGTTGAAGAGCACTTCCTAAAAGGCAGACCTTATCAAAAATTGATGTTCAAAGAACCAGAGAAGAAGGTTGCCATCCCATTAATGAGAGATATACCTTTCTTTAAATATCAGGTATTAAGGGTCTTAAGAAACAGAGGTCTCATAGACCCCGAAAGTCTTGACGAATACATTGCGAGGGATGGCTATCAGGCAGCTGCAAAAGCACTCACGCAGATGACCCCTCAAGAGATAATAGAGGTCGTGAAGGACTCAGGATTAAGGGGGCGTGGAGGTGCAGGTTTTCCAACAGGGCTGAAATGGCAATTCTGCTCAAATGTCCTCTCTGATGTGAAATATATGCTCTGTAATGGTGATGAAGGAGACCCTGGCGCATTCATGGACAGGTCAGTTATGGAGGCAGACCCCCATGCTGTCATTGAAGGCATGATTATAGGTGCAAAGGCAATTGGGGCACATCAGGGTTATATCTATGTAAGGGCTGAGTATCCCTTAGCTGTGAAAAGGCTACAGATTGCAATAGATCGGTGCTATGAGGCAGGGCTATTAGGTAAGAATATCATGGATAGTGGATTTGACTTTGACCTTGAGATATATCAGGGCGCAGGTGCATTTGTATGCGGTGAGGAGACAGCACTTATGCGCTCTATAGAAGGGAAGCGTGGTATGCCGAGACCAAGGCCGCCATTTCCTGCACATAAAGGGCTATGGGAAAAACCCTCGGTTTTGAACAATGTTGAGACGCTGGCGCAGGTGCCACTCATAATCTTAAATGGTGCCGAGTGGTATCGGAGCCTAGGGACCGAAAATTCTCCAGGTACAAAGGTCTTTGCACTCACAGGTGCTGTAAATAATATCGGACTTATTGAAGTGCCAATGGGCATTCCGCTCAGGACAATAATATATGACATAGGCGGAGGGATGAAAAAGGGGAGGAAATTCAAGGCTGTCCAGATGGGAGGCCCATCAGGTGGCTGTATACCTGAGAGTCTCCTTGATCTACCTGTCACCTATGAGGATATTGTCAAAAGTGGTGCCATCATGGGTTCTGGTGGCATGGTTGTGATGGATGATAATAACTGCATGGTAAGCACAGCCAAATTTTTCCTTGAGTTTACAGCAGATGAATCTTGTGGAAAATGTGTGCCATGTAGGGTTGGGACAAGGATATTGCTGGATATTCTTACTGATATCTGTGAGGGTCGTGGCAGGGAGGGGGATATTGAAGCACTGGAAGACCTCTCCCAAGATATTATCTCGGCATCACTTTGTGGTCTCGGTATGACAGCCCCTAATCCAGTTCTTACTACAATAAGATATTTCAGGGATGAGTATGAGGCACATATTAAAGATAAATGGTGTATTGCCGGTGTATGTCGTGACCTCTGCACATTCTTTATAGATGAAAAGTTCTGTAAGGGATGCATGGCATGTCAGAGGGCATGTCCTTCAAAGGCTGTTGTTGGTGAGAAGAAAAAGCCTCATAGGATTATCCAGGAGCTCTGTGTTCATTGCAGGACATGTTATGAAACCTGTAAGTTTAAGTCTATAAAGATACTACCTGCCAAAGCCCGTGAGGCTCAACCATCTGAATTAATTGAGTTAGTAGGAACAGCACAGAAGAAACAGTAAAGGGAGAGGCATGATGATAGAGCTCACTATAGATGATAAGAAGATTGAGGTAGAAGAAGGCTCTACCATCCTTGAGGCTGCACTTAAAAATGACATAAAGATACCAAATCTCTGTTATGACAAAAGGCTCAAACCTTATGGTGCCTGCAGATTGTGTGTTGTTGAGGTAGAAGGTCAGCCACGGCTCTTTGCCTCATGCTCAAGCCCTGCAGAAAATGGAATGGTTGTGAAGACAGATACCCCAAAACTCAGAAAGATTCGTCAGACTGTACTTGAACTCATGTTAGTCCATCATCCCCTTGACTGCCCTGTATGTGATAAGGCAGGTGAGTGCGACCTTCAGGACTTAGCTTATGAGTATGGGAAGCCTGAAGCACGCTTTATAAGGCACAGGAAAGAGGCCCCTCCTGATGTGAGGGGACCATTAATAGAGCTCAGCTCAAACAGATGTATTCTCTGTGGTAAATGTGTAAGAATTTGCGATGAATATCAAGGAAGAGGTGCCTTAGGCCTGATCGGCAGAGGATTCCCTGTAGTGGTTCAGCCTGCATTTGGTGAGATCCTTGAATGTGATTACTGCGGTCAATGCATAGATGTATGTCCCACGGGCGCACTTCTTAGTAAACCTTATAAATTCAAGGCACGTGCATGGTTCCTTGAAGAAAAAGATACGATATGCCCATTCTGTAGCTGTGGTTGTACCCTTACATTAGGAATAAGGGAAGGGAAGATATTACGTTCAAGGGGAAAGGAAGACAATGGAGTAAGTGGGGGAAATCTCTGCGGCAGGGGCAGATTCGGCTTTGATTACATATATAGTGAAAACCGCCTGAAAACACCGATGATAAGGAAGAACGGCGAGCTTGTTCCTGCCTCATGGGATGAGGCACTCACCTATGTAAGCGATAACCTGAAATACATAATGACAGCTCATGGTCCATCCTCCATAGGTGCCATAGGCTCGCATAGATGCACAAATGAAGATAACTACATGCTCCAGAAATTTATGAGGAATATTATTGGTTCTAACAATATTGACTCCTCCGCTGCATTTGGCTATGCAGTTGTAGAGAAGGCGTGGGAGATGGCATTCGGTCAAAAAAGCCATCGCATAAATCTTAAATCCCCTCTCGGTAAAGAGGTAATATTTATCCTTGAGTCAGATTTAAGCATAACCCATCCTGTCTTTGGATTGAACATCCTCAGGGCAAAGAGAGAGGGTTCAAGGCTCATTATTGCAGATAGCAGAGAGACAAAACTAACAAGGCACAGCACACAGTGGCTCAGGATAAAACCCGGAACAGGAATAGTACTATTAAACGGGATAATGAAGCTCATAATAGATAAAGGTCTTTTTGATAGGAAGAAGGTCGCAGAAAGGACAGGATTTTCATTACTTGAATCAGTATTAAGGGATTATACTAGAGAAAAGGTCTCAAAGATTACAGGGATTACAGAAGAAGAACTTACATCCACAGCAGAGACATACGCCACTGCCCCTAGCAGGATGCTCTCACTTTCAATCGGTGCCGCAGAAAACACAAAGGGACTGGATACTGTCTTAGCTGCTGCAAATCTTATCCTCCTGCTTGGCGATAGTCCTGATTCGCTTCAGATCCCTGCAGAATATTGCAATACCTTTGGGCTTTACCAGGTATGGGTAAAGCCTGAAGGAAAAGGTATCTTAGAGATGCTTTATGATGAGACAATTCCTCTTCATTCCCTTTACATTATGGGAGAGGACCCTGTCATAAATTTCCCTCAGACTTCAAAAATAATTGAGAGGCTCAGGTCTTTAGACCTCCTGATTGTTCAGGATATTACATTGACAGAGACTGCAAAATTAGCCCATGTGGTCCTGCCCGCATCAAGCTGGGCGGAAAAAGAGGGGACATTTACTAATGCTGAAGGACTTACACAGATGTTGCGCAAGGTTGTGCCTGCAACAGGGCAGTCACTTCCTGACTGGATGATCCTCAGAAACCTTGCACTGACAATGGGGAGAGACATCGGCGTGAGAAGTCTTAATGATATCTCAAACGAGATAAATTTGTCAATCGTCAATCGTCAATCGTCAATCGTCAATCGTCAATCGTTTAACCCCGTCCATTACACCCTTGGTGAAGAACCAGATGCAAGCTATCCGCTAACAATGGTTCTGAGGGATATACTTCAGCACTCAGGAAGTATGTCAACAAGGTCTCAGGCACTTGACTTAGTAGCCCCTGAGGCAGTGCTTGAGATAAATGAGGAAGACGCTAAAAGGCATGGCATCCTGGACCACACACATGTCAGGGTGAGCTCAAGGCGCGGGAGTGTCTATCTTAAGGCAAAGGTCTCCGATGAGGTCCTGCAGGGCGTGGTATTTGTCTCTCTCCACTTCCCTCATGGAAGGATAAATACACTTACATATCCGTCTTTAAATGGCACGCCTCCCATCTGTGCAGTAAGAGTTGAGGCGATAAAGTGAAAAGCCAGATCATTTTTAAAAATTAACTGTAGAAGATGAGTTAAAGATGGGTATTTAAGACAGATTTTATACTTAATTCCTTGAGCTGTTTCTCATTAACTAAAGATGGGGCATTGCTTAGTGGGCAGACTGCCTTCTGTGTCTTTGGAAAGGCAATGACATCCCTTATTGAATCAGCTCCTGCAAGTATCATCACAAGCCTGTCAAGCCCAAGCGCAATACCTCCATGAGGAGGGGCACCGTATTCAAGTGCCTCAAGAAGAAAGCCAAATTTCGCCTCTGCCTCTTGAGGACTTATATCAAGCACCTCAAACATCTTCTCCTGGATATCCCTCCTGTTTATACGGATGCTTCCACCGCCAATCTCATAGCCATTTAGAACAATGTCATAAGCCTTTGCCCTTATATCAGTAAGCACCCTACGGCCATCGGTGAAGAGTTTATCTATATCCTCATCAACAGGGGATGTAAAGGGGTGGTGCATTGGTTCGTATCTTTTTTCTTCTTCATTCCACTCAAGAAGGGGAAAACCTGTTATCCAGACAAATTTATAAACATTCTCTTTGATTAAATCAAGCCTTCTACCAAGCTCATTTCTTAATCTTGTAAGGGAGTCGTTTACAATCCTTTCTGTGTCAGCAACAAAAAGCAGTAAATCACCCTCCTCTGCCTCAAGCTTTTCAGCAATCGTTTTTAATGTCTGTTCAGAGAAAAACTTTACTATTGGAGATTCAAAACTATATCCTGAATTTATTTCAGAACCCTTCTTTACCTTTATCCATGCAAGACCCTTTGCCCCGAATGTCTTAACCATATCCTGAAGCTCATCTATCTCTTTCCGTGAATAACCCGCACAGCCCTTTGCATTTATCCCTTTAACCATGCCTCCCTCTGAGAGGGCATCAAGAAAGACCTGAAAAGAGGAGTCCTTCACAACATCTCCAACATCCTTAAGCTCAAGGGAGAAGCGGAGGTCAGGCTTGTTAGTGCCAAAACGCTCCAAGGTTTCCTTATATGTGAGTTTCATAAATGGTTCTGTGAGTTCTTTGCCTAATACATCCTTAAAGACCTTTCTCATCATTTCTTCAACAATACTCATCACATCCTCTGCCCCTACAAAAGACATCTCAAGGTCTATCTGTGTGAACTCAGGCTGTCTATCAGCCCTCAGGTCTTCATCCCTGAAGCACTTTACAATCTGATAATATCTGTCAAGTCCTGATATCATGAGGATTTGTTTAAATAGCTGGGGGGACTGCGGGAGTGCATAAAAATGACCGGGATTGAGCCTGCTTGGGACAAGATAATCCCGCGCCCCCTCTGGGGTGCTCTTTGTGAGCATAGGTGTTTCTATTTCTAAAAAGCCCTTTGAGTCAAGATAATCCCTAACAGCCTTTGTTACCTTATGCCTGAGGATGATGTTTCTCTGCAGGGCAGGTCTTCTTAAGTCAAGGTATCTATACCTGAGCCTCAAGGACTCTCCAGCATCAGTATTATCCTCAATCATAAATGGAAGGGGTTTGCACTCATTAAATATCCTGAGCTCCCTTGCAATCACCTCTATATGTCCTGTTGGGATTGAAGGGTTCTCCGTTCCTTCAGGTCTTTTCCTTACCTCCCCTTTTACCTGAAGCACATATTCATTCCTTATCTCATGAGCAAGCTTATGTGCCTCTACATTAACCTCAGGATTAAAGACCACCTGCACAAGCCCACTTTTATCCCGCAGATCCATAAATATAAGGCCTCCGTGGTCTCTACGCCTGTTGACCCAGCCTGCTATGGTTATGGTAGAGCCTATATCAACTTCTCTTATTTCACCGCATCCTTTATTCCGCATTATAATACCTTACCATTAACCATGACCCTGCCCTGAAGAATCATCTCTTCTGCCATGGAGGGAGGTTTTTCCTGTAAGAGCTCTTCTTTGGCGGTTTTTCAAGAATTGCCTTAAGCTCCATCGCATTTTTTGGCGCATAACCAAAGGCATCATTATTGAAATACATATAAACATCCTGGCCCTGCCTGAGATATGCCTTTATCCTCTTTGCGTCTCTCTCAAGTTGTTCTCTGGTGTAACAGGTGGAATAGCTTCCTCCCTCGCCGTGTCTTCTGAGGTAGACAAAGTCAGCAGTTAAAGGCAGGTCATCAATGAATGGTGGCCAATCAGCCATGCACAGGGCAATGTTTACTGTTGAAAGCAGTTTAAAAACTTTATTATTAATCCAGCCCTGATGCCTGAATTCAAAGGCATGGCGTACAGGAAATATCCTGATTGCTTCAATAAAGTCCTCCAATGCTTTCAGGTTTACCTTTAAATTTGGAGGAAGCTGCCAGAGGACAACCTCCAGTTTTTCCATGAGGGGTGCGGTGGTGTTAAAAAAGGTTGATAAAGGCAATTCAGCATCCTTGAGTTTTTTAATATGGGTTATAAAACGGCTTCCTTTAAGGCTGAATGAGAAACCCTCGGGTGTCTCCATGTACCATCTTTCAAATGCCTCTTTTTTGAGGAGCCTGTAGAATGTGACATTCAGCTCAACTGCGTCAAGCTTCCCTGCATAAAATGAAAGCCAGTTTTTTTGTGGAAGTCCCTCGGGATAAAAGACACCCTTCCACTCATCATACATGAACCCGCTACAGCCTATTCTGCACTTTGACATATACCACCAAAAATATAAAATGGGGCTTACACAATTACCCCTCCACCGATAACAATATCGCCATCATAAAAAACTGCACTCTGTCCGGGTGCTGGTGCCCACTGTGGCTTATCAAATTCCACCATAATATTGTGGTCTTCTACAGGGATTATTTTTGCAGGTTCCTCCTTCATGGTGGAGCGCACCTTTACACCTGCCCTCAATGGCTCCCGTAGTGACTCTATGGAAATCCAGTTTAATTCCTTAACCTTAAAGGTCTTTTTCATGGCATCCTCCCTTCTGCCCACCACGATTGTATTGTCCTTTCTCTGAATGTCTATGACATAAAGGGGCTTTGATGCGGATATGCCTAGTCTCCTACGCTGTCCTATTGTATAGTGGGCAAGCCCCTTATGCTTACCGATTACCTTTCCATCCATGTTGAGGATAGGTCCGGGCCTTACTGCCTCAGGGAAGACATCCTTTATGAAATCAACATATTTCCCATTACCAATAAAGCATATCTCCTGGCTTTCAGGTCTCAGGGCGCTTGCAAGCCCCAGCCTCTTAGCAATATCTCTTACCTCATCTTTTTTTAATTCTCCTAATGGGAATATTGCCTTTGAAAGCTCCCTCTGCGTCATCACATAAAGGACATAAGACTGGTCTTTTTTAGGGTCTATGCCCTTCTTGAGTAACCCATTCATTATCCTCACATAATGCCCTGTTGCAATCATCTGGGCACCAAGCTCCTGAGCCTTCCTCAGCAGAAAATCAAACTTTATAAATTTATTACAGAGTATACACGGATTCGGGGTCACACCTGAGATGTAGGAGCTACAGAATTCTTCAATCACATACCTGAAAAATACATACCTGACATCCACTGTATAATGCTCTATACCGAGTTTTCCTGCAACATCCCTCGCAATCTCAATGGTCTCCTGACAGCAGCATATATTAGGGTTTCTTCTATCCCTCTCATCCCAGAGCTCAAAACTGAGTCCTACTACCTCAAAGCCCCTCTGCCTCATGAGATAAGCAGCTACAGATGAATCAACCCCTCCACTCATTGCAACGACCACCTTCATTTCAAAGCCTCCCTGAGAATACCATTGTGCCCTCTTAAGAGCCTTTCAGCCTCACCATAACTTAAATCCTTCATCTTCCTATTGTAAGCCAAACCAAAAGCTGGAGGAATCTCGGCTGCATCAATAACCCCAAGACATCCACTAAAGCCAAAATGTCCACAGGCTTAGTCTCTTTATCATTTTAACATAATTCGGTAACTCTTATTCCCTTTTGTAACCCTGCTCAGGTTTATGGTATTATTTTTAATATGGAGAAGAAGCTCATTGATGAGTCCCAGAAATATTTAATGAACACATATAACCGGCTCCCTATCGTCCTCAGAAAAGGACAGGGGATGAGGGTATGGAGTTCTGACGGCAAGGAATATTTAGATTTCATTGGCGGCATCGCTGTAAACTGCCTGGGGCATTGTCATCCAAGGGTTGTGATAGCACTGCAGAAGCAGGCACAGAGGCTACTGCATGTATCAAATCTCTATTACATAGAGCCGCAGATAAAGCTTGCCAGGCTCCTTGTTGAACATTCATGTGCGGATAAGGTGTTTTTCTGCAACTCAGGTGCAGAGGCAAACGAGGCAGCAATAAAGCTTGCAAGGAAGTATGCAAAAGACCATATAGCACAGGATAGATATGAGATTATAACCACCTATGGCTCTTTTCATGGCAGAACCTTAGCTACACTCAGCGCTACAGGTCAGGAAAAATTCCAGAAAGGCTTTGAGCCCCTGATGCCCGGGTTTAAGCATGTGCCATTTAACGATATCTCTGCCCTTAAAAAAGCCATAACAAAACACACATGCGCCGTGATGCTTGAGCCAATTCAGGCAGAAGCCGGGATAAAGATGCCTCAGGAAGACTATCTGAAAGGGGTTCGTGAGGTCTGTGATGAGCATGCTCTTTTGCTCATCCTTGATGAGGTCCAGACAGGGATAGGAAGAACAGGTAAGCTTTTTGCGTATGAACACTTTGGCATAGAGCCTGACATCATAACCCTTGCAAAGGGGCTTGGAGCAGGGGTTGCCATTGGCGCAATCCTTGCAAAGGATACGGTGGCAGGGTCATTTCAGCCTGGCAGTCATGCCTCAACATTCGGTGGGAACCCCCTGGCATGTGCAGCAGCCATCGCCACAATAGAGACATTACTTGAGGATGGCCTTATCCTTGATAACTGCAGGCGCATGGGAGAATATCTCAAGAAGACCCTTGAGAGATTAAAGAAAGATTTTCCCTCACTCATAGCCGAGATAAGGGGGCTGGGGCTTATGATTGGCATGGAGCTTACAAGACCCTGTGTGCAGATAGTTAAACTGTGCGCTCAGAGGGGGGTGCTTATAAATTGCACAGGTGGTAATGTCCTTCGCTTCACACCGCCACTGATAGTTGGAGAAAAAGAGATAGGGCATCTTATTGATGTGCTTGAGGATGTATTTATGGGGCTTTTGTAGATGAAAAGAGACTTTTTAACCCTGCAGGACCTATCATTAGAGGAATTGGATACTATCCTGAGAAGGGCAGTAGAGCTTAAAGCGAGTAAGGATGCCAACCTGTGTCCGCTTATAGGGAAAAGCATAGGGCTTCTCTTTGAGAAGGCATCTACAAGGACGAGGATCTCATTTCAGGTAGGTATATATCAGCTTGGTGCGCAGGCAATTTATCTTAATCCAAATGAGATACAGCTCGGCAGGGGAGAGACCATAGGGGATACTGCAAGGGTCCTTTCAAGGTATCTACATGGAATTATAATAAGAACCTTTGCACATGAAACAATAGAGGATTTCGCTAGGAATGCAACTATACCTGTAATTAATGGGCTTACAGATTTACATCATCCCTGTCAGGTGCTTGCAGACCTCATGACAATAAAAGAAAAGAGGGGCACACTTAAAGGGATTCGCCTTGCCTATATAGGCGATGGCAATAATGTTGCCAATTCCCTGATAGAGGCATCAGTAATGACAGGGTTTGAACTCATCATTGCATGCCCTGATGGATATGAGCCTGACAGGGCAATTTATGAAAGTGCCACCTCTCAAGGCGCTAAGGTAAAAATCCTGAGGAGCCCTGAAGAGGCTGTTAAAGATGCCGATGTCCTTTATACAGATGTCTGGGTAAGCATGGGAGAGGAAGATAAGGAAGTAAAAAAGAAAAGGTCATTTAAGGGTTACCAGCTCAATAGAGGACTCCTTTCACTTGCAAGGCCTGATGCAATCGTTATGCATTGCCTGCCTGCACACAGGGGTGAGGAGATTACAGATGATGTGATTGATTCTCCTCAAAGTGTTGTCTTTGAGCAGGCAGAAAACAGGCTCCATACACAGAAGGCCCTGCTTGAGCTTTTGTTTACTTGAAAATCTAATTAATTTTGGGCTAAAATAAACTTCTTTATTTTCTTGGAGAGATTATGAGGGATGTAGTGGAGATTCGCTGGCATGGTCGTGGTGGGCAGGGGACCGTTACTGCTGCAAAGATACTGGCTGATGCATGCCTTAGCGGGGGAAGATATGTTCAGGCATTTCCTGAATATGGACCTGAAAGGTCAGGGGCACCGCTTAGAGCATATAACAGGATAAGCTCAAAAGAGATAAGGATGCACTGCCCTGTGCTTAACCCCCATATTGTCAGTGTTGTTGATGCCACATTGCTTGATAGTGTCAATGTTAAAGAAGGAACATCTGAAGATGCAATATTGGGTGATAGTGTCAATGTTAAAGAAGGAACATCTGAAGATGCAATATTTATTGTAAACACTTCAAAAAACCCCAAAGAAATAAGGGCAAAACTCAATGCAAGCTCAGGGCAGAAGGTTTACACAGTGGATGCGACAAAGATAGCAATAGATTCTATCGGAAGGGCACTGCCAAATGCCCCAATGCTAGGGGCTATATGCAAGGTAACCGGCATTGTAAGCCTTGAGCATCTGCTTGAGGAGGTCAGAAAAAGCTTTGGTAAGAAGTTTTCCAAGAAGACAGTAGATGGCAATCTTGAGGCAGTAAGACGGGGATATGAGGAGGTAAAGGAAGGATGAAGCCAAAAGGATGGAGAGAGCTTCCATTAGGTGGTGTAATACTTGAGGCAGGGAATGCAGTTGAATTTAAGACAGGAGGATGGAGGGCATTCAGACCTGTATGGAATGAGGAAAATTGTATTCAGTGTCTCTTCTGCTGGCTTTATTGCCCTGATATGGCGGTTATCGTAAATGATGGAAAGATGGAGGGTTTTAATTATGAGTACTGTAAAGGTTGTGGTATATGTGCATTAGAATGTCCCGGGAGAAAAGGACAGAAGGCAATTGTAATGATAGAGGAAGGCAAATAATTGGGAAGGATAGTTGCTGTAACCGGCAATGATGCAGTTGCAGAGGCATTAAGGCAGATAGAGCCGGATGTCTGTGCTGCATATCCGATTACACCCCAGACAGACCTGATGCAGAGGTTCGCAAACTTTGTCTCAGATGGGAAGGTTCAGACAGAACTCGTCCTTGTGGAGAGCGAGCACAGTGCAATGAGTGCATGTATAGGGGCCTCCGCCGCTGGCGGAAGGGTTGCAACAGCTACATGCGGTCCAGGGCTTGCGCTTATGTGGGAGATGCTCTTTGTTGCCTCCGGACTGAGACTTCCCATAATTATGCCTGTTGTAAACAGGGCACTTTCAGCGCCCATTAATATTCATGGAGACCATTCTGATGCAATGGGTGCAAGGGACTCAGGCTGGATACAGCTCTGGTCTGAAAATGCGCAGGAAGCCTATGACAACACAATACAGGCATTCAGGATTGGAGAGCACATGGATGTAAGACTTCCTGTGATGATATGCATGGATGGTTTTATAATAAGCCATTCAATAGAAAGGATAGAGTATCTTGAAGATAAAGAGGTCAAAGATTTTATAGGTGAGTTTAAGCCACTGAATCCATTTCTTGATATAGAGCATCCAAAGAGTATCGGTCCGCTGATACTACCTGACCTCTATCATGAGTTTAAAAGGGCACAGCATGAGGCTATGACAAAGGTAAAGGATGTAGTCCTCACTGTTGCAGAGGATTTTGAAAAACTCAGCGGAAGAAGATACGGACTCTTTGACCCTTACAGGCTTCAAGATGCGGAGATTGCCATTGTGATATTGAATTCTGCCGCAGGGACATCAAAGGATGTTATAGATGAATTCAGGGGAAGGGGTGTTAAGGCAGGGCTGCTGAAGCCAAGGCTCTTCAGACCATTTCCGTATGAAGAGGTTGCTCAGGCATTAAGACATCTTAAAGCGGTTGCTGTTTTAGACAGGGCGGACTCCTTTGGAGGTTATGGTCCTCTGTTTACGGAGGTGGCATCTTCCCTTTATCCCCTCAGGGAAAAACCGATAATGATAAATAAGATATATGGTCTCGGTGGAAGGGATTTCATGCCCCAGCATGCAGAGGTTGTGATAAATGAGCTTGTGGAGATTACTAAGAGAGGAAGGATTGAGACGATTAAAGAATATATCGGGGTGAGAGAATAAGGAGAGTAAAATGGCAACACAACCACTTAGGTTAAAGGAACTCTCAAAAAAGGAAGACCTCTTTACATATGGTCACAGGATGTGCGCCGGTTGTGGCACACCGATAATTGTAAAGATAGTCCTTCTTGCCTCGGACTATCCGGTAATTGCATGCTCTCCAACAGGATGTCTTGAGGTATCATCATGCATCTCACAGTATACAGCATGGAAGATTCCATGGATACACAGCGCCTTTGAAAATGCCGCTGCAACAATTGCAGGTGTGGAGTCAATGTATAAGGCATTAAAAAGGAGGGGCAAGATAGATAAGGAGATAAAGTTTGTGGTCTTCGGTGGTGACGGCGGGACATACGATATTGGTTTTCAGAGCCTTTCAGGTGCAATGGAGCGAGGGCATGATATGCTTTATATCTGCTATGACAATGGTGCATACATGAATTGCCTTAGCACCTCCTCTTTAATCATGACAAAAGACGGCATTAAAAAGATTACGGAGGTGAAAGAAGGCGATGATATCTATGCCTTTGACCAGAAGACCTATCAACTTGTATTAAAAAAGTGCACTGGCGTATTCGATAACGGCATAAAAGATGTCTATGAACTTGAAACGCTTCACCATTCTATTAAGGCAACAGTAAATCATCCCTTTCTGGTATTAAAAAGAAATGGCAGAGGCAGGCAAAATACCTTTGTCTGGAAGATGCTAAAAGAAATAAAAATTGGCGATGAAGTTGTTACCTTAAAAAATCTTGATGGGGGTAAGTCTGCCAAGTTCAACTTTACAAAAGTCAAAAATGGAGATAATAATGAGATCAACATACCTGAATCCTCCAGCCCTGACTTAATGAAATACTTAGGGATATACCTGGGCAATGACTGGGCCAGGCCAAAGAAAGGGGAGGTAAGGTTTGCACTTCCCCAAAAGACCAAGGCGAGGGAGGTTATTATGAACCTCCATGCGAAGATATTTGGAAATGGGATAAGGGCGGACAAAGATTATGTTTATATAAATTCTGTAAATCTTGCAAACTTCATTGACTCACTGGGTTTTGGAGAATGTGCAAATGACAAGAAGGTTCCGGGCTGGGTATTCACCCTGCCAAAAGAGGAGAAGGAAGGTTTTATCCAAGGCTTAATGCTCTCGGATAGTTATAGGGTTGGAAAAAGCTGTCGTTATGTTTCCGCAAGCGAAGATCTTCTTAAAACATTAAGATTATTATTACAGACCACAGACTACAGGGTTGGAAAGATTCATTGCCAGACAAAGAAAAAAGGCACAAAATGCGTAAAACGCACCCTTCCAAAAGATTCACAATATGGATATATATGTTTTAACAAAAGGTGCAGGAGTAAGACAGATAAATATCTCAGTCAATTCTTAGTAAAGAATAAATACTTTGATACCGAGAAGGTAAAGAGCATAAAACTTGTAGGTAGAGAACCCACTCTGGATCTAAGGGTAGATGGAGAACATAACTTTATTGCTGATGGTATAGTAGTTCATAATACAGGTATTCAGCGCTCAAGTGCCACACCCTATGGAGCAGACACAACAACATGTCCTGCTGGTTCTGTTATTCCAGGGAAGCTACAGCAGAGGAAGGACCTCACAAGGATTATGGCTGCTCATAACATTCCTTATGTGGCTCAGGCAGCCCCGAGCCACTGGCTTGACCTTATGAAAAAGGTGAGAAAGGCATTTGAGATAAAGGGACCAAAATTTATGAATGTCCTCTCACCGTGTAATCGTGGGTGGAGGTCAAGGACAGACGATGCTGTTCTCCTTAGCAGGCTTGCGGTTGACACCTGTTACTGGCCCCTCTATGAGGTTGAGAATGGGGTTACGAGGATAACATTTAAGCCTAAGGAGAAAAAACCGATAGTGGATTTTCTCAGACCCCAGGGCAGATTCAGGCATCTCTTTGAACCTCAGAATGAATGGATGCTGAAAGAGATTCAGGAAGAGATAGACAAGGAGTGGAAACTCCTGCAGAAATGTTCTGTAGCAGAGGAAAAAGAAGCAAAACCAGAAGATGAATAAATTAAACTTCTACTTTGTATGCCTAAGCTTGTCGAAAATTTGGCTCCACTTAGAGCATTAACCCAAACTATGTTTCAATAATTTTACCAAATACAATTCACAAATGTAAGAAAACAGACTTGAGAAAAAACATTTGACATTGTTTCTATGATTTATTATCATTTATTAGCAGAAACTAATAACTATAAACAAAGATGACTATGGATAAATGGTTAACTCTTGAACAAATTGCTGAATACTTACAAATGAGTGCATCTTCTATTTATAAGATGGCACAATCTGGTAAAATCCCAGCATATAAGATTGGTAGGCAATGGAGATTTAAAAAAGAGGAAATAGACAAATGGGTAGAAATAGGAAGATTGCAGGGAGCAAGAGCAAGAGGTAAAAGATGAAACTAAATTCATCTCAAAGAAAACTCCGAGAGCGAATCATTCGGGTCTTAAAAGACCAAGGATTTAAAATAAATCCTCATGTAAGGCCAAAAGGGTGCAGTAAAACTACATATCGTCGGGTTCAGCAAAAGGCAAGGTTTGAGCAGCTATCTTTGCATAAAAAAATTTTAATAGATTCTATTAAGAAAGTAAGAGACTATTGTAGAGATGGTAATGAAATCATCCCAGAGAAAATTTCTTTGGAATTAAGAGAAATTCAACCAGACTCTTTTGAAGAAATTTTGTTTAGATGGTGGAATCTGATTTGGTGGAGTATACCATATCAACGCTCATACGGTCGCCAGATGAGATTTTTATTATGGGATACAACACATGACGCACCATTTGGTTTGATCTCTTTACAAAGTCCTGTGCTTAAAATGTCTGTTCGTGATAATTACCTGGGTATACCTAAGAATGAATTAGATATATGGGTAAATAAATCATTGAATGCCCAGCGAGTTGGAGCTTTACCTCCTTACAATGAATTATTGGGAGGGAAAATGGTTGCTCTTACTCTGTCCTGCGATGAAATAAGAGAAGTTTATAGGGAAAAATACAAAAATTATATTTCAATTATTAAAGGAAGAAAATTGAAACCCGAACTTTTATTTATTACTACGACAAGTGCATTTGGAAAAAGCAGTTTATACAACCGCTTAAAATACAATGGCGAGGTTGTGGCTGAGTGCTTGGGTTATACTCAAGGGTCTGGTTCGTTTCATATTCTAAAGGAATTATATGAAGAAATCCTTAAATTTTTATTGAGTATTGGTATTAATGTTGCTCGAGGTTACGGTCATGGTCCTTCAAGAAAGCTTAGACTCATCAGTCTTGGTCTACATCACTTAGGATTACCTTCATTTGAATATCATGGCATTAAAAGGGAGTTTTATTTATTCCCTCTTGTCAAAAATCTAAGAGATGTTATCCAGAAAAGAAAAAGACCTAACTGGCTTAGCCGACCTTTTGATAAATTAGTGGATTATTGGAAAGAAAGATGGGCTATACCAAGAGCAGAAAGAATGCCTGAATGGAAAAATTTTAAAAGTAATAATTTTTTTAAAAAGACAGAAAAAATGTTGAAGGAGTTATAAATGGAAAAAATTGAACAAACTCCTTTCGCTGAATTGCCAGAAGCTCTTATTGAAGAAATGCTTTCACAAAGTGAAACGGTTGGTAATACGCTTTACGATTCTTTTAAGGAAATTCAAAATAATAAAGCTAAAATGCGGAGACAATTGCAAGACCAGAATATCCTGAAACAAGATACAGAAGTCGGATATCCAGGGATACCGACTACTTGTGGGGTAGATGGCTCTTATGCGGTTGAGAAACTTTTAGCAATTGATTTTGCTGCTTGTGCAGCCGTTGCAATTGAAGGATTAACCCCACCTTCTGAAAAAAGACACTGGGAAAAACCTCATCACAGAGTATTTATTCATCCAGAAAAGCATGATCCAGATACGGGCACAGTTATCAGAGGATTAGTGATGGAAATGGAACTTGAACTTGCAGCAAAGGCCCCTCATGATTTAGTTTTCTTAGATGGTTCTCTTACAACACCTCTAATATATATGAACCAAGCGATAAATAAAATGACAGAATCTAACATCATAGGTAAAAATCTTTCAGAAAATTTTAAGAATTTTCTTGAATCATACAAAACTGTTCTAGAGTCCTTCAGAACCGATAAATTATGGGTAAGCATGCCGAAATACACTACAAGAAGGGAGTTAGGCAAGAGGCTAAGTTGGTCATCTCATTACGATGACAGAGCAATTTTGACAACTATTTTATCTCCAGGCGAATTTACCTCGCCAATCCCATTAGAAGAACCTCAACAGCCCTGGCATTTAAGACTTCCTTCTGACGATAAAGAACTTGAAAGATTGAAAGATGAGGTTATATCAGCTATAAATAGGCTTTATGTTATGTATTACAGACCTCATAATTGGACACCAGTTTTTAGGATTGAGATGGCATCTTCTATTGCCACAAATAATTCTCGGATAACAGTATTACTTCAGGGTCTTAAATATCAATCCGGCACACCCGGTATTCTTGAACCATATCCTCTTTATATAGCAGACCGTATGGTAAAGCATCTTGGAAGGGCTATTCCTGCCTTTAGGCAGACAACCACTAGACGAATGGCAGAATTACATCAAGAGGATATAGGAGAGATCTTTTTCAGTATGCATGGTTATAGAACTGAAAGCGGGAGGTAAGTATGAGTGATGAAAGAACAAATATTGAGCAATTAATCAGCACCTCTAAACGGATTGGTACAATAGGCTCCCCTTCTTCTACTAGTGAGCTTTCTTTAGACATTCTTGAAACTGCTGTTAACAAAAAATTGTTAGGAGAGTTTGCACTCTTTAGATTTTCTCAGGATGATAAACCCCATTATGCATTGGGTCAAATAACAGAAGTTCAGCTTAGGAATATATGGCTTGAAGACCCAACAATGAGGTCTCTTGCAAGACAAAGAGGGCAGGTTAATCCTGTAAGTGGACAGCAAGATACACACCTTGCAGATATGACAGTAAGTGCGGTATTTAGTGACATAGGCAGCCGATTTGAACCGAGTATTTTGGGTACTGTTCCAGCTACTGGAACCTCTATCCATTTAGCAACTGACCAAATATTAGATAGGTTGTTAGAAAGGTATAGGGATGAAATATTTTACTTGGGTCATGTATATGGTTCTACACCAAAACTACCTCTTTGGTTTAAACACTTCGGAACAGGGCCACATGGAGCTGGTGAGGCATACCATATTGGAATCTTTGGTAAAACTGGTTCGGGGAAATCAGTCTTGGCAAAGATGTCTCTCTTAGCCTATGCAAGATATTCTGATATGGCTATATTTGTGATAGACCCTCAAGGTGAGTTTTCAAAAGATGTAAGAGGAGAACTGAGACCAGAAGGTTTCCCTTTGAATTTATCCAGTGTTCTTTCAAAGTTAAACAAAGAGGTGATAATTAGAAGTGTTAGAGAGTTAGTCTTGGATAGATGGGATCTTTTCAGTGAAATCATTTATGAATCCCCTTTCTTTGAACGTCTATCGATTCCAAAAGGCGAAAATAGAAGGATAGCTTCAGAAGTTTTAGTAGAGAGATTGCAAAGGACACAGATTACATTACAAAATTTATATCAACGTGAATCTTTTAATCGTGCATGGCAAATTCTTGGTGATGGAAATGTTCAGATGCAATTTTATAGAACCCAGCAATCCCGCGATAGATTCAACACAGTTTATCAAGAGGCAAATCAAATTGAATTCTTCAATAATTATTGGAGGCCAATAACTGAGTTATTCAGAAGAGATCGTAGAGGTGCTATCAGCGTTGATAATCTTATACAACAAACATTTGGTCTTGATAGAACTCGTCGTCCTGTTGTTGTTATAGATTTGTCCAGAGAAATGGCAGCAGGACTTTTTTGGAATGATACTATACAATCATTGGTTATAAAAAGATTGTTAGATGGACTAACTTATTCGGCTGAAGGTGCTTATCGTAAAAACAGATTTTTAAATACTCTTGTGATATTAGATGAAGCCCATAGATTAGCTCCAAGAGAAAAAATTGAAAATGAAAAACAAGAAAGTGTAAGACTTTCACTTCTTGACGCAGTAAGAACTACAAGAAAATACGGACTTGGATGGATGTTCATTAGTCAAACTTTATCAAGCTTACATAGGGAAATTATTGGTCAACTGAGAATTTTCTTCTTCGGATTTGGATTAGCTTTAGGAACGGAGTTCCAGGCTTTGGAAGAATTAATCGGAGGTGACAAAAATGCCTTGAAACTATACCAATCATTTCGTGACCCACACAGTGCTTTTGATATTGCATCCAGACAATATGCCTTTATGACCATTGGACCCGTTTCACCCCTTTCATTTGCTGGCACTCCTCTTTTCCTCACCGTTTATAATACCCCTCAAGAATTTTTGAGAGCAAATCTACTCTTAGAAGTAGGAAGATAAAATAAGGTCATTTATCAATAGCCAAAAAACATGGAAGTTTTTAAAAAAATGTAGATCGTAAAATAGAATTGACCCCCCATCGTCATTTAAAATTGACCCCCTAATAAGGATATAATCTCCTTCTAAAAACAGGAAGGAGGTAAAGGGGGATGATAACTATGTATAAGTGGCAGCAG
>Ga0209479_1000559_pt1 | contig 56144 bp, 61 predicted proteins | sample DewCreD2012metaG_2_FD_184112 | JGI IMG/M metagenome (GOLD analysis project Ga0209479, IMG submission 184112) | Hot spring sediment bacterial and archeal communities from British Columbia, Canada, to study Microbial Dark Matter (Phase II) - Dewar... ...
CCTTAAGGCGCTGAGTCGGAATTCTTCCCTGGTCTGGTAGCTCGGCCCGCTCCAAGGTCGGTGAGGTTTTAAGGTTTCCTACAGTGGGTTGACACGATCGACCCCCTTTTTCCCCCTTGACTGGGCACGTGTCCTGCTTTATAATCCTCTTTAAAGAGAGACTTTCACCCTCCGGTGACAATTATACCACCTGCACAACCTCCAGACTTAAAATTCTAAAAGGTGTTCAAAAATCCTGCCGGTCGTTCTGACCGGCGGGATTTTTTCTTTCCGGGGGTGGTTCGTCTGGCTGTCTTGCCGAAGCCGGTCCGGGTCAGGAACCCGAAAGCCGTTTCCCTTGTCAGGAAGCCTTACTGCGAGCTCACGGGCCGCCCGTGCTACCCGCACTTCCACCACATTAAGTGCCGGTCGCAGGGCGGAGGCGACATCCCGGAAAACTTAATCTGCCTGGCGCCGGAAGTCCACGCGGCCGTCCACGCCGGGAAGATAGATCGCTACATCCTTGTGCTGGTGGTGGCCCGCCGGGAAAAACTCGCCCCGGAAGACGTGTGCGCCAGGATAGGAATACCCGTGCCCCCGGTGTGGCCTGAGTGGGAGCCGCCGGAAACTCCTTCTCTGGAAGAGGTGCTGCAGGTCGTGCTCTCGCTGGAGGAACACCAGGACGACGCGAAGTGGCTCCAGGGGGAGCTCCTGGCCGCCTTGATGGACGCGGGGGCTACGAAGAAGTGGCTCGCGACGCAGCTCAGGCGCTCGGTCTCATACATCAAGAAGCGCGTCAAAACCTGGCGCGCCTTCCCCGACGAGAGCCTGCGCGTGCCCGAGTTGACCTGGGAGCACCACAGGGTCGCGGCCTCGACGGACGACCCGCGGGGGTGGCTTGAGAGGGCCGCGGACGAGGGCTGGAGCACAAGAGATTTGCAGTTGGCCATCGCCAGGGAAAGAGACCCGGCGAAGGCTGGTGACGCCGAGGAAAGAAGGCAGAGAGAAGCCGAAAGGCTGCTGGACAAGGTCTTAAAGTTTCTGGAAGAAGGCGGCCCCCAGGCAAAATGGCTCCGTGAAAGGCTACTGGAAGAACTTGCTTAGAAAGGAGCTGACACAGTTGCCCAGGAAAGAGAAAGACGTCGGCCCGGCAATAGTGCGGCTGAAGAAGAACCCGGACGGCTCGTATTATGCCGTTGCCAAAACTGATGCGGGGAAAATCCGCATCAAGGCCCCGCCGCCGCCGTGCCTGGACAGGGAGAACTGGTCCAAGCTGTGTCCCGGCGGCATTCCCCTGTGCGCCCCGTTCGCGCAGGGAACTGAAGACACGGCATCCCACGGGTGCAAAGAATTCGAGAAGTGCGTTGCCGTGTGGGAGCCCGCCAACCAAACCAGAAAGGAGCGTGTTCAGATTGCCGACGTTGCAGGAACTGGCTGAAAAGGCCAAAAGCGCCCCGGCCAGAACAAAAGCGCAGCCGGACGCGGAGGAAGAGCTGCTGGCAATTCCAAAAGGCGAACGTTCGGCCGTTGTGCTGCGAAAACTTACCCAGGCAGGGGAAACGTTCTACGACTTGCGGACCTTCGTTTTTAACCGGGACAGGGGTTGCTTTGTCCCCACCCCAAAGGGAATACGCCTGACGAAAGACCAGTTCAATGCGCTGGTGGATTTTGTGCGGGAAAATGCCTCATGGTAACACACAGAGGCCCTGAGGGCCCCTGCGTCTGCAAAGCCGGCTGTTTAAAGGAGGTGGTGGTTTTTGCCGGCCAATCACAGCGTACCATCTTTTTCCGCGGAACGCAATCAGGAAATTCTCACCGGCACAGTTAAGAAGTTCATCTACCGTGCCGGCGACTTCGGGATCTTCAGGCTCGACGAGACGGTGGCCCTGGGCGACGTGCCGGGAGTGAGAGAGGGGGACCTTCTGACCGTCACCGGCAGGTGGGAGACGCACCCCGTGTACGGCAAGCGCTTCCGCGTCGAGTCCTGGGAGAAGCCCGTCCCCACGGACAGGGACACCGCCGTCGAGTTCCTCTCTTCGGGCCTCATCAAGGGCGTCGGCCGGGCCACGGCGGAGAAGATCGTGGACGCCCTGGGCCCCGACGCGGTGAAGAAGATCATCGAAGACCCGGGCGCCCTGAAGAAGGTCAAGGGGATCGGTAAGAAGGCGCCGGAGATCAGGAGACAACTCCAGGAGACCTACCACGTCCAGAACGTCGTGGGGGAGTTGATGAAGCTCGGCCTGACACACAAGACGGCGATGAAGGTTTACAGGACCTTCGGCTTCCCCGCGGCGGAGTACGTGAAGAAGAACCCCTACTGCCTGACGGAGATCGACCGCCTGGGGTTTTTGCGGGCCGACGCCATCGCCAGGAATTTAGGGGTCCGGCCCGACTCTTCCTTCAGGGTGAAGGCCGCCTTGAAGTACGCTTTGGACCAGGCCGTCTGGCAGGAGGGGCACACCTGTTTGCCGGAAGGAGAACTCGTCGACCGGGCCGCACGCTTGCTCGAGCTCCCGCCGGAGAAGGTCGAGCCCGCCCTGGGCGAAATCGAGGAGTTCGTCTTCGAAGACGGTTTCGTCGCCCCCGGCTGGGCCTACGCCTTCGAGCGGGAGATCGCCCACGACGTTAAAAGGCTTCTGTCCGGGAGGCACCGCCCTCCTGAGACCATAGACCCCGCCGGGGTGAGACTGACCCCGGCGCAGGAGGCCGCGGTGCGGACGGCGCTCTCCAATGGGATTTCAATCCTGACCGGCGGACCCGGCGTGGGCAAGACCCAGACCGTCCGCGCCGTGGTGGCCACCTTCCTGAAGGAGAACCCCAAGGGGAAGGTGGTGCTCTGCGCCCCCACCGGGAGGGCCGCCAGGAGGCTTTCCGAATTGACGGGCCACCCGGCGCACACAATCCACAAGCTCCTGGGCCTGCGCGAGAAGGGGGCCGTCTTCGACCGCTCCAACCCTCTGGAGTGCGACCTGCTGGTCGTAGACGAAGCGAGCATGGCAGGCGTTGTTATGACCAAGCGCCTGCTGGAGGCCGTCCCGGACCACTGCCGGGTGCTGCTGGTCGGTGACGTCGATCAGCTCCCGTCCGTGGAGCCGGGGAACGTCCTGCGCGACGTTCTCGACAGAATACCGACCGCCCGGCTGACCGAAGTCTTCCGCCAGGCCGCGGAGAGCCTGATCGTCACCAACGCGCACCGGGTGAACAGGGGGCAGATGCCCCTCATCGACCGCTACCGGGACGACTTCGTTTTGCTCGAAAGAGAAGACCCGGAAGACATCGCCCGGTGCGTGAAGACCTGGGTGGAGAACCTGCCCTACGAGCCTTTGGAGGTCCAGGTTCTTTCCCCGATGAAGAAAGGCCCCCTGGGGACAGTGGAACTGAACAGGTTGCTTCAAGGCGAAAAACCGGTTTCCAAAGTCACTCGTGGGAGCTTCGTCTACCACGTCGGAGACAAGGTCATCCACACCAGGAACAACTACGCCAAAGGAGTCATGAACGGGGAGATCGGGGTTGTGGATGAGATCCTGGAAACGGACGGCGGGCCGGTGCTCTTTGTACGCTACAACGGCGACCTGGTGTCTTACACCCAAGACGACCTGGAAGAACTGGAGCCGGCCGCAGTTGTGACATGTCATAAACTGCAGGGCTCGGAGTTCAAGTGCGTCGTTGCCGTGGTCCACCCTTCGCACTACGTCATGCTTTTCAGGAGCCTCCTTTACACGGCCATCACCCGCGCCAGGGAGAAGCTGATCCTGGTCGGATCGAAAAAGGCGCTGGCGATGGCCGTGAGGAACGACAGGCCGGTCAGGAGGCATACGTTACTGGGCAAATTCCTTAACTCCTGAGAAGTGCGGGCCGGGAAACAATCCCCGGCCGCCGCTGTTATCCGGGGACAAAAACCTGCCCGGGAAGCGGGCGGGGGCGAAAGGAGATGGACCGCTAATGCCTGGCACGAGTTTCACACGACCGCCCGAGAACTTCAAGCCCGACCCGAAGAAGGGTGTCGCCTGGTGCCCCTATTGCGCGAAAGCACAGGCGTTCGTCTGGGACGGCTACACCCGCTACGCCAGGTGCCCGGGGTGCGGGATCAGCACCGACGACTTCTATACCCGATTCTGGAACTGGCCGCTATCAGATCAGATCCGGGACGAGCGGGACGCGAAGACCGCCGCAGCCAGGGAGAAACTGAACACCAAGGAAAAGTTCGACCTGGCCGTGCAGAACTCGGGTCGGAAGTGGCCGCGGGAAAAACAGGCGGCACGGGAGAGACCGCTTGTCCTGCCCACCTGGCAGCCGCCGGAAGAGAAATCAACCTGGGTGGACGTGACCTGCCCGGTCTGCGGGCGGTTCATCAGGAGCGCCTACCCTCCCGCTAGGGAGAGGTGCTTCGCCTGCGGGACCGCGGTTGCCGTCGACCGGAGCGGCAAAGTCTCCCGCGAGGCGCCGGAGAAGGCCGTCTACTGCCGGAACTGCGGGCGGCAGCTGGTCACCGACCCGCGCCCGGGCGCGGCCTACTGGTGCGAGCGGTGCGCCGCATGGTCGGCCCTGCCGGGCGACGACAAGGGCGAGAAGGAGGCGGCGCGGGCCGAGACGCCCCGCGTCCCGGTGCGCCGGGAAGAGCTTTCCGAAGAGACGGTGGCGAGGGTCAGGGAACTCGCCGCCGCCGAGTGCGCCAGCTTTTTGCCCGGCGGGAAGTGCCTCCTGAGCGGAGCGTGCGTCTACTGGCGGGACGCCGGTTCCTGCCTGTGGTTCGAGACCGCCGTCCTGCCCGGTTCCGGCCTGGCAGCCGAGGTGGACCCGGACAAGGCCGCTCCTGTAGAGATGATCGAACCGGTCGACCCGCCGGAGATCAAGAAACCCAGGACGCTCGCCTGGGCCTGGGGCGATGGCGAGTGGGCGCTCTACACGGAGGACCCGACGGTGCGGGAGAGGGCCCTGGCCCTGGGCCTGCGGGAGGTGGCCGAATACCGGCTGGCGAGGGTGCGCGCCCCGCACGCCTGGCAGCTCCTGGGGCCGGAAGAGGCGGTGAGGGGTTTTGTCGGCGGAAAGCGGCGCGGGCAACCGGAAGAAACGCCCGCCGCCGGAGAGACGGTTGCGCCTACAGAACCGCCGGAGGTGGCGGAAGCGCCCGCCGCTCCGAGCGCGAAGGAAAGGCGGTGCGCCCGTGAGGGGTGCGGCAGGCCCTTCGTTCCCACCAGCAACCGGCAGCTCTACTGCCCGGAGTGCCGGAAGGAGGCGAAGAGGGAGAGGAAGACGGGGTGGAAACAGCAGAAAGCCGGCCATATCGACCCGAAAACCAGGTGACGTTTAGCACTTTCTTCCAGCCCGGAAAGCCTTGATTTTCTAGTACCCATTTTCTGGAAAATGACAGGCACTCTTGATTTACCTCCCCAAGAGGCAGGGGTCCGGCGTTTGAGTCGGACTTGGACGGGTAGACGCACGTCCCTGGGCTCAGAAACGGGTCCAACCCCCTGCTCTTGAAACCGGAAGTGGCCGCGGGGCCAGCAACGGCAAGGCTTCGCGGCCATTCCTTTTCAAAACCGTTCGGAAAGGCAGGTGTTTTGGAGATGGGACTGACCCTCACCGAGCAGGAGACGATCATCCTGTGGGACGAAGAGGGGCCCGACGCCACGGTGTACACGGCGTCGCCGAAGGTGAAGGCCAGGCTGTTGAAGATGGGGCTTACTCCCGTGCGCGAGCAGGACGAAAGCTCCTGGTTTAAAGTCCCCAGGAAGGCCATCCGGTTAAAAACGGGAAAAGAAGCCGTTTACATCGCTGGCGGGCAGTATTAACCTCGCGCCCCGGCCCCGCGCCGGGGCTTTTCTTTTTCGGGGGCGGTGGCCTAAAAGGACAGGGCGGCCGGCTTCTACCCGGCAGGCTGCGGGTCCGAGTTCCGCCCGCCCTGCCAATCTTGACCCGAAAGGACGGTGTGTTGCCATGCTCGACGACGTACTGGCCCTGCGCGACGAGCTCCTGGCCGCGGCCAGGAAGGCGCGGGCCAAAAACAGGAAGACGCCGCCGGCCGCGCTGGTGTGCTGCCTGGTGGAAGGGATGGAAAGGCGCGATCCGGAGAACGCCGATCTCTACCGCCGGGCGGGTTTGCAGACGGTGATGCTCTTGCAAAAGGAGAGAGAGAAATGCGCGAGCTCGCAGCCGCCCGGGCCGTGGCCCCGATGTGCCAGGCCGGGAACGGGCTTTTAGACCACACGCTAAACGTGGCACGACTTGTCGAAAGGTGCCTTGCCCTGGAACCCGGCTTAGCCGACGGGATTAAGCCGGAAGACGTGGTGCTGGCCGCGCTCCTGCACGACCTGGGCAAGGCCGACTGGCCGGAAGCCTACTTTGCCCTGCCGTCGTGGAAGTTCCTCCCGCACGACTGGCACATCATCCGGGCGCACCCGCTCCTGGACGCGAACCTGGCGCGGGAGCTTGGCGCGCCGGAGCAGGTGGCCGTCCTGGTCGAACAGCACCACGAGCGCCCGGGCGGGAAGGGGTACCCGAACAAAGTGAACCCGCACCCGGCGGCGCTCCTGATCGGGGCCTGCGATGTCTACTGCGCGTGCCTGGAACCCAGGGAGTGCCGACTAGGGCGGCTTTCTGTCCGGGAGGCCCTGGCCGAGGTGGAAAGGCACGCGGGTGAGGCGCTGGCGCGGCTGGTAGAGAGGGCGGCGGGACGGCCTAAAGGCGGATAGTTCGCAAAACGCAGGGAAGTCGTGTCGCGTGGCGAAATATTTGCGGAAGCAGGGGTGAACGGGATGGGTGAAGAGTGGAAAAACAAGCTGTATTTCGGCGACAATCTAGACGTGATGCGGAAACACATCGCTGACGAAAGCGTAGACCTCATATACCTTGATCCGCCCTTTAACAGCAAGGCCACTTACAACGTCCTTTTCCAGGAGAAAAACGGCACGGCCCCGGCGGCTCAGGTCAAGGCGTTCGAGGACTTCTGGCACTGGGATGAGGCGGCCGAGAAAACCTACCACGAAGTGATTACCCAGGGACCGAAGAAACTGGCCGATCTGCTACAGGCTTTGATGGCGTTTCTGGGGCGGAACGATATGATGGCCTACCTGACAATGATGGCGATCCGGCTAATCGAAATACACCGGGTGTTAAAACCGACAGGAAGTATATACTTACATTGTGATCCGACGGCAAGTCATTATCTGAAATTACTTCTTGATGCCGTATTTGGGCCTGCAAACTTCCGGAATGAAATCATTTGGCGTAGAACGAATTCCAACAATAATCCGAAACGTTTTGGACCTATTCACCAGACTATCTTTTACTACGTCAAGACAGATGAAGCTCCTTTCTACCAACAGAGAGGGCCTTACTTGCGAGCCTATGTAGAGACATTCTTCAAATATGAAGATGCACGAGGACGGTACAGGCTGGACAATCTCACAGGACCAGGAGTCAGACACGGAGATAGCGGCAAACCATGGAGGGGATATGATCCTTCAAAGGCAGGTAGACATTGGCAACCTGCGTCTTACCTGTATAAAAAATACAAAGAACTGACCGGAGACGATCTTGCACAATATCCGTTACTGGAGCGTTTGGATAAGTTAGATCAAGTTGGTTTGATTCATTGGAGTGAAACAGCTTATCCTTCGTACAAATCTTATCTAGCTGATCGGCCCGGGACGCCCTTACAGGACATTTGGGCATACCAACCTGGCACCAAGGGTTGCATCTATGGTAACCCAGAGGCTGAAATCGATCAGGATGTTAAATGGCTCATGGCTGGTGAAAAAGAACGCCTTGGTTATCCGACCCAAAAACCTGAAGGGCTTTTAGAACGTATCATCAAAACCAGTAGCAAGGAGGGAGATCTTGTCCTAGACCCCTTCTGCGGTTGCGGGACTACTATCGCAGTCGCTGAACGCCTGAATCGCCGTTGGATTGGAATAGACATAACCCACTTGGCGATTGCTTTGATCAAACACCGACTGGAGGACACCTTCGGGAAAGATCTATCTCCGTACGAGGTGATCGGCGTGCCGCAGGATCTCAAAAGCGCCGAGGCCTTGGCGGAGCAGGACCGGTTTCAGTTTCAATACTGGGCATTGGGCCTGGTGGACGCCCGTCCGGTGGGGGAGAAGAAGAAAGGTGCCGACGAAGGTATTGACGGCTACATTTACTTCTTCGACGACACGAGCGGCAAGCCGAAGAAGGCAATCGTGTCGGTCAAGAGCGGGCACGTGACGGTGAGCCAAATCCGCGACCTGGTAGGGGTGCTGGAAAGGGAGAAGGCAGAAATCGGTGCGTTCATCACCCTGCGCGAACCCACTGAACCGATGAAGAAGGAAGCCCTCGCGGCGGGCTACTACGAGCCGGAAATTTTCGCCGGGAAGCAGAAGTTCCCCAGGGTCCAAATACTAACGATCAAGGAACTGCTCGAGGGCAAGCGGCTTGAGATACCTAGGCTGGCGCTGGACACTTTTAAAAAGGCACCGTCCAAGAGCAAAAAGAAGGCCGATCAACTGAGCATAGAGTAGGGCCGGGAGCGATCCCGGCCCCTTGGTTTGGAGGGCGGGTTAGTTCGCAAAATATTCCTTTTGTGAACGGAAACCGGCCGCCTGGCCGCAAAACACCGGCCGGAAGGGGGCGCTAAAGCCGGTTTTTCAGTTCGCAAAAGCAGGAAGGGGGTTTTGGAAAAGTGGTACCGGTAAAAAACCGGCACTCCGGTGGCGACCGGGGCGGCGATTCAGCATGCTCAATCCGGGCGGCCGGAGAAGGCGAATTTTTACAGGCGGATGCCGTGTTCTCCGGCTTCGAGGCCCACCTGCCGGGGGGGCTTCTCGCCCGGAAGCGTCGCGGTGTACCTGGGCGCGGCCTGGCGGTTCGCCCGCTGGTGGGAGAAGACGACGGGCGCAGCGTTCGACCCGGCGGCGGTGACGGTCATCGACGTGGCCGACTACCGGCGGCACCTCCTGAACCGGGGGAGAAAGGCCGCCACGGTAAACGCGAACGTGGAGGCCCTGCGCGCCTTTTTCGGCTGGCTCAGGGAGTCCGGCGCGGTGCAGACCGACCCGACCGAAGGCGTGAAGAAGGTCCCGCAGGCGCGCACCCCGCCAAGGTGGCTGACCAGGCGGGAGGTGGGGGCGCTCGCGCGGGCCGCCCAGAAGCACGGCACGGCGCGGGACGGGGCGCTCCTGGCCCTGCTCCTGCACGCGGGCCTGCGGGTGTCGGAGGCGGTGAACCTGAAGGTGCAGGACGTGGTGATCCGGGAGCGTTCGGGGCACGTGGCCGTCCGGCAGGGGAAGGGCGGCAAGAGCAGGGAGGTGCCGCTGAACGCCACGGCCCGGAAGCTCCTGGTCGAATACCTTGAGGGCGTTTCCGGCGGGTGGCTGTTTCCCGGCAGGGACGGTGACCCGATGACCAGCCGGGCGGCCCAGAAGCGGCTGCGGCAGCTGGGCAGGCTGGCGGGCGTGGACGTGACCCCGCACAAGCTCCGGCACATCTTCTGCAAGATGCTGGTGGACGCGGGGGAGAGTTTGGACCGGGTTGCCCTTTTAGCCGGGCACGCCTCTCTTGACACCACGGCGGTCTACACGAAGCCGGGCAGGGCCGACCTGGAAAGGGCAGTAGAGAAGCTGGCGTGGGAATAGGTTGACGGACCTTCCGGTTTCCGCCCCTAACCAGGCGCGAAAGTCCGTCAACCGGGAAGTTGACGGGCGTCAACAACGACGGTTAACCTACAACAGCGGTAGAAACAAGGGCAACAAGGCCGTCGTTGCAATCGCGACACCGGGGCGCGGGAATTAACCCGCGCCCTTTCGCTTTTATCGGGAGGTGATGCGCGCCGTGCAGTTCTACACCGTGCCGGAGGTGGCGAAAATCCTGCGCGTCAAGAAGGGCTACGTCTACGAGCTGGTGGCCCAGGGCAAGCTCAAGGCCTTGCGCCTGTCGAAGAACCGCATCCGCGTGCCGGAAGAAGCCCTGCGGGAGTTCGTGGAAAAGGCCGTGCGCGACAGCGCGTAGGCAGGAAAGCAGGGGCGGGAGGGTGAAGATAAACCAAACACCCGACCGCCCCTCACCGTTTTACAGGAGAGGAGGCGGTGATCCTTGGCACACGTGAGGAGACGCGGCCCGTACACCTACGAGATCCGGGTGTACCTGGGCCGGGACGCCAGCGGCAAGAAGAAGTACCTGATCGAGACGTTCCACGGCACCAAGGGGCAGGCCCAGAGGCAGGGCGCCGAATTGGAGGTCCTGCACCGGCCCCGGGTGAGCGGGCCGCAGAAGGCGGCCGTCACCCTGGGGGAGTACCTTGAGAAGCGGTGGCTGCCGAAGGTGAAGACCGCAGCGACCGAGAGGACGGGCGAGACCTACGAGTGGCACGTCCGGCGGCTCCTTCCCGCCGTCGGCCACCTGCCGCTGTACGGCCTGACCGCGGGCGACCTGCAGGACGCCCTGGACAGCCTGCAGGGGTCGCCGGTGACCCGGCGCAAGATCATCGGCACGCTGAAAACGGCCCTCCGCCAGGCCGTGGCGTGGGGTCTCATCCCGTCCGACCCGACGGAGGGGCTGCTCCTGCCGAGAAAACCGTCCCGGACGCACCGCACGCTCAACCGGGAGCAGTTGATCCGGTACCTGGGCGCGGCGGGCCGCACGCAGCACCCGGCGATCCTCCGGCTCCTGGCCGTCACCGGGATGCGGCTGGGCGAGGCGCTGGGGTTGAAGTGGGAGGACGTGGACTTCGACAGGGGCACGGTAACCGTCAGGCGCGGCATAGACACCAGGAGGAGCCGCTCGAAGCCCGAGGGCGACGAAACCAAAACGCCTGCCGCTCGACGGACCATCAGGTTGGACGGGGAAACGCTCGCCCTGCTGGCCGAGCTCAAACAGCGGCAGGCGAAGCAGAAGGTGCTCCCGCTGCGCCAGGAGGAAGCTTTCGTGTTCACCAACCTGGCCACGGGGAAGCTGGTGAGCATTCACGCGGTCCACAGGGCGCACCGGCGCGCCCTGAAGCTGGCGAGGCTGCCGCACATACGCATACACGACCTTCGACACACGGCGGCCTCGGTCCTGCTGGACGCGGGCGTTCCGGTGACCACGGTGGCCGACCTGCTGGGGCACTCCACGCCGGCGACGACGGTGGCCCTGTACGCGCACCCCATACGCCGGGGGCAGGCCTTGGCCGAGCTGTTGGATTCGCAAAAGGATTCGCGGGACGGCTGAAAGCTTGAAAGTATAAGCCTTTCGAGGACGCAAAATTGTTCGAATCCTGCTCGCGGAGCCAGTTAAAACGATAACCCCGCGTGGCGTACGGCTTCGCGGGTTTTGTATTTTGGAAGCAAAAATTGGCTTGGCGTTCTTCCGAAAGGATGCTATCATCCGAAGTAGAAACGAAAAAAAACGCGTGGCAGACCGTACGGGAATGCTTCACGGTAGAAACCGGGGAGGTGCGGTTGATGGCGGCCTCAGAAAAACCGCCGGGCCGGGCCGCGGGCGGCGCGCCGCTTCTCTTGCGGAGCATGCGCTTTTACAACCGCCTGCTGCACGTCTTCCTGGGTTTCAGCCTGATCGTGGCCTCCCTGCTTGCCCTGTGGATGTTCTTCTACGATGTTTACGGTATCCTCTTCCTGGGACGCGGTCTCCTGGAAGGTTTCCTGCACGCCCTCGGCACCCTGCTCATTCTGTGGACGATCTCCGAGTTGATCAGCACCGAGGTACGGTACCTGGGCGGGCAGCGGGTACAGGTGGCCGTCTTTGTCGACGTGGCCATTGCGGCGACGCTGCGCAAGCTCCTCATAGGTGACATCGAAGGTTACGGCATCGAGGTCAAGCTGGTGAACCTGGCGGCCCTGGTGGCGCTGGGTTTGTTGCGCTGGCTCTTAACCGTCGAGATGCAGCGGGCCGCGGAGAAGGACGAGGCAGTTGCTACTACGGACCGCAGAGAGCAAACCCCCACTCCTCCCACCGCCACACGGTGACGCGGGGGGCACGGGCATCCAGCACGAACACCCCGCCCGTTACGTGCCGGTAGTTGCCTTCCGTCACGACCAGTTCGTTTTGCCCGTCGCCGTCGGCGTCGGTTACGGTCAGGGAAATGATCGGGCGATCCAGGTTGGAGGAAAGCCAGACCGGCTTCAGGATATTCCCCACCAGGTCGTAGACGAAAAGGTGATTTTTGCAGCTGTTATCCTCCCCTGTGAGCCAGAAAGGACGGTGCCGGCCGAAGCTGCCTCTTTTCCACACGGATAACAGAAGGTCAACCGCCCCGTCGTTATTGGCGTCGCCAAGTGTAAAGTCGTCCACCTGCCAGGTTGGTGGCGAATGCCACAGAGTCCCGGCGCCTTCCGCAATAAGGAGCCGCCCCTCGCGAAGCAGGTACTGCTCCCGTACCCCGTTGCGGTTCAGGTCCGCCCGGGCGACCTTTGCCGCAGGCAGATGACAAGCGAGAAAGCAGGACATTCCGGCGAGTGCGCCGCTTGCGAGAATGAGGAGAACGATTGTCGCTAGTATTGTATGGTGGCCTCTTGTGGAGCCGTAAAGGCTTTTGTCCATCCTGGAGTGTCCGGAGCCGTGCCCTCCCTCAGCATTTGCCGCCACTTTGCGTCGGTCAGCCTGTCGCTGGCCGGCCACGGGAACTCGTAATAGGAGTAAACGCCGCCCCTCGCGATACGCAGCTTGCCGTCCACGGGAACGACCACGTAGATTTCCCGGATGTAACCCGTGCCTTCCTCCAGCGCCAGGTCGGGCGGGGCGGTGGCCACGTCGGCCACCACGGCTGCCGGGTTCTCATACGTGGCGGAGCGATGGTCAACCCCTTCGTCCCGCAGCGCCTCCAGCCAGAAGTGCTCCAGTTGCCCGCCGAAGGTCCGGATCAGCTCATATTCCCGGTCGGTCAGCGGCGTATTATTGAGTTCCTTTTCGGCAATTGTCTTGAGGGACAGCGCCAGTTGTTCCATCCGCTCCAGGCTGGCCCGATCCCTGGCGTTCAAAAGCTCCCGTTCGGCGAGGCCGTCGATCGTCAACCTGGTCAGCGCGGCCAGGCGGGCGAAAACGTGGGGGTTCGGTTCGACATAACCGTGGTCGTCGGTCGGTTCCTCGCCGCCGCCCATTTCGGCGTAGACCTGCTTGGCGTAGAGGATGGTGTCGTGCTTCAGCTCCGTCCAACTGCCAAGGAAGGTATTCAGCTCTTTTCTAGTCCAGGCCTGGTTGCGCATGAACGAAGGATAGCCCTCGCCCTTCTCCTCCGTCAGGGGGAGCAGGGTGTAAAGCCAGCCCCAGTAAAGGTTTTGCGTCCAGGTCTTCTTATCCAGGTCGGCGATGTAAGCCTGTAGCTTCTGCATGTTCTCCGGGTAGTTGTGGTAATCTGTTTCGCCCATGGCTTGCAGGATGGCGTAGGCTTCCTTAGAGCCCATGGCCGCGGGGATGTCCAGCCCCTTGGGCAGTATTCTCCTTTCTCCCTTGCTGTTCTCGCCCACTTCCCGGTAAACCAGGCGCTGGAAGATAGCGGCGTCCAGGGTAAACCGCTGGCCCATGAAGCGGAAGCCCTTGATTTCCTTCTCCCGGTCGGGCTGCGAGATCGCGTCGAAGACGGGAATAGAGTTGATGGCCGGCGGCGGTAGTTCAACGGCGGCGGTCACGAAGGCCACCCACTTTCGGGTGTCGCCGGTCAACTGGTTGGGCGTGGGAACACCGCCGTAGATCTTCTCCAGGAGTTCACGGTACCGGTAAAAGTTCAGGTCGTCGCTTTTACCTACAAGAAAGTTGGTCGGCTCGTAAATGCAGTTCCAGCGGGTGAAGTTATCCTGCCGGTGCAGGAGCAGCGTGATCAAGGCTGCCGATTTTGTTTCGTCGTCGTTCCCGGTGCGGAAGGTCATCCGCCCGTACCACATCATGGCCTGGAAGTAGGCCTTGAGTTCCTCCGAGCGGGCGTAGTGTCCGCGCGGGACGTACTGGGTGTAATCCTCCTTAAAGGCCGTCAGCGGGTCCAGACGGGGGCTGCCCATATTCATAACGGGTGACGGCACCGTTCCCTGGTGTTGCTGAATAAGGAAAAGTTCCTGGTTGACCTCTTTTTGCACCGGTTCCGGGATCTTTGCGCCGGGGTCGAGCAGTCTTGCGGCCACGGCGAAGAAGGCCAGGTTGCGCCGCGCGGCGTTTTCCCAGGCCGTTCCCTTCAAGGCCGCGTACTGCTCCTGCGCCCCGGCCAGCATGGACCCGGTGAGGGCCTTAAGTTCGGGGTATAACTTTTCCCTTTCCAGCGTCCGGAGCAGGTGGCCGAAGAAAAGGTGGTAGTTGTGCAGCACGGCATCGGTGGTAATGAAGCTGGGAATCGACGCATAACGGTTGCTTTCGTACAGGCCGAAAAACTCCTCGAAACCATACGGGGGATGCGGGAGCTGTGTCACGACAAAACCGTTTTGCACCAGAAGCTTTTGGGCCGTCGGCGAAAACCGGAACTTGTCCCGGTTGGTAACGTTGCTGAGATCCTGTGCCACTTTATAGGTCTTCACGGAGGGTTTTACGTTCACCGGGACTTCCTGGTACGTAGCGAAGCCGGCGTAGGCCCGAGGCAGGGATGGTGGCGGCGCCTCGTTGCGCTCCGTCGGCGTGGGACGACCACAGCCTGCGAGAAAGACCGTCACGGCTAGGATGACGGCGACCAGCCTATTTCTGCGGCGTGCGTGGAGCTCTGGCAGCATGCCTGGCACCCCTTCATCTCTTATTCAAAATAAATAACTCCCCAGGGGTATGTTTTGTGTCGCGAAGAAATGTTTTTTGTACCCGGTTAATGTTGTTTGTGCTTGTCTTCGTACATGGCCGTGTCCGCGGCCGCAAACAGGCGATCCGGGTTGGCGCACTCCCCCCAGGTCGAGGCCAGGCCGACGCTAAACCCCACGGGGACGCCGGTCACGGCGGTCAGCACGTCGCGCGAGCGTTGCCGGATGCGCTCCGCGATGCGGGCACCCTGGGCGGCATCCACGCCCGGTAGCAGGACGGCAAACTCGTCGCCTCCTATGCGGGCGACGAGGTCGTTTTGTCGCAGTTCGCCGCGCAGGAGTTCGGCCGCCCGCACCAGGACGGCATCGCCTTCCTGGTGGCCAAAGCGGTCGTTGACCTCCTTTAAATTATCCAGGTCCAACACGAGCACCGTAAGGGGATTCCCGGTACGTGCGACCCGGTTGCAGGCTTTTTGGAGTTCCTTGTGAAAGGCGCGCCGGTTGGCCAATTTGGTCAGTGGATCGGTGCGGGCCAGACGGGCCGTGAGTCGCTGCGCTTTGACCAGCCGGACGTTAATCTCTTTTAAGCGCCGGGCCATCTTGTCCAACTCGGTCAGGTGCGTGTGGAGGCTGACTTCTTTCTGCCATCGCTCGGTGAGGTCGACAAGCGTTCCTTGGATGGCCGGCTGCCCGCCGTAGACGGTCCGGCTTGACGTTACCTCAACGTAAACCAGGCTTCCGTCCTTGCGCCGTCCCCGAAACCCGTACGCGGTCACCGGCTCTTTACCGGTAATTTTGGCCAGCACTTTGGCGGCAACCAGCGGCCTGTCTTCCTCTGCCACCACGTCCATGTACGGCCGGCCTTCAAGTTCCTCCACCGTGTAGCCAAAAATTTCGGCAAGGCGACCGTTAACAAACTTGAACCGATCATCCTGAATCACGTAGATGCCGACGACGGCCTGCTCAAGCACCTCCTGCAGCAAGGCGCGACGTGCGTCATACAAGCCGGCCAGCAAGAGGAAAACCAGCGTCCCCAAGCGCTGCACCAAAGGCGCCAGCAGGGCAAGGAGAGGCCGGTCGGGCTCGGCCCCGGTCCGGAAAATAAGCTGGAGCCCCCCGCTCGCCGTAACGGGCAGGATGATGAAAGCGTAAGTCTTGTTTTCCGAACACGGTGAGGGCGTGAGGGAAAGCCGGGAGCTGTTATACAGTGCCTGTTCGATCGTTTGCATGTCCCCGCAATGGACATCGGCGGCACCGGAACGGGCGACCAGCCGCCATCGTTCTACCTCCGCGTCGCCGGCACCCTTGCCAAGCCACAATAAGGCCGCATCGGCCCCGGTAGCGAGCACCGCTGCGTCAACCAGGGCCTGGGCGGCTGCCTGCGCGCTGCTACCCGCGGCCTCGAGCACGCCGAGGGCCATTTGGTAAGCCAGGGCCAGATTGAGCAAGCTTCTTGCTTGTAAATCTTCGTACATAGTACATGGTTAATTCGTCTTCGGCGGCCTTTAGTCCTGCACGCCTCTGCCATTATTCTCCGTCGCTGTGGCGAAAAAGCCAGGCGCGCAGTTCTTCCAGCCGCTCGCCGTCGGGATACCGCCGCTCCTGCTGCAGCGCTTCCAGTTCTTCCAACCGGGCGGGGTTGGCGGTAAAGTATGAAACCAGGTTGCGTATGAGGCACATGGTCGGTGGCGTGATGTAGTGCTCGATTCCCTCCACCTGGTCCTTTATGCCGACCCGGGCTTTTAAAAGGGTCAGAAATGCACGCAGCGTTTGGTCGCGCAACACCAGGAAGCGACCGATGGCCGCGCCGCGTTCGGTCAGGGCAATGTTGCGGTACTTCTCGTAGCAGACAAAGCCTCCCTCGCCGAGTTTCTGGATCATGCGGGTTACGGACGATGGCTGCACGTTCAGCGCCTCGGCCAGGTCGACCACGCGTACGTAACCCTTGGTTGCAGTCAGGCGGTAGATCATCTCCAGGTAGTCTTCCATGCTTTCGGTGAGCACGGCTGTTCACACCTCGCCGATGCCGCTTAAACCAGGCCCAGAAGGCGGGCTCCCTGGGTGGTAAGGAAACAAACGATAAGGGCTACCAGGGTCGGTATGAGCGCCGCCGTTACCGTCCATTGCCAGTTTCCGGTTTCTTTCCGGATGGTCAGCAGGGTGGTGGCGCAGGGGTAATGCAGCAGGGAGAACAGCATGGTGTTAAGGACCGTAAGCCAGGTCCACCCGTTAGCCAGCAGAAGATCGTGCAGGGTGGTTACGGATGTCACTTTCACCATCGTTCCGGCCGCCAGGTAACCCATGAGCAGGATGGGCAGCACGATCTCGTTGGCCGGCAGGCCCAGGATGAAGGCGGTCAGAATGAAGCCGTCAAGCCCGAGAAGCCGGCCCAGAGGATCAAGCCCACCGGCCATGCGGATCAGGAGGCTGGTTCCCCCCAGGTTAACATTGGCCAGCACCCAGATTACGGCCCCCGCCGGAGCAGCAACCGTCACCGCCCGCTTAAGGACGACGAAAGTGCGGTCGCAAAAGGAGCGGACGAGGATACGTCCCAGCTGGGGCGGGCGGTACGGCGGGAGTTCCAGGGCAAAGGCCGAAGGGGTTCCTCGCAGGAGCGTGCGCCCCAGCACCCACGCGACAAGAAAGGTTACCGCCACTCCCAGCAGCACCAGACCGGCCACGGCGCCCGCCGCGGCGGCGGTGCCGCCGCCCAGGACGCCCGCCAGCGCGATGAGCGTGGGCAGCCGCCCGTTGCAGGGGACGAACACGTTCGTCAGGGTGGCGATCAGCCTTTCCCGCGGCGAGGCGATGATGCGGCAGGCCACGACGCCCGCCGCGTTGCAGCCGAAACCCATCCCCATCGTGAGGGCCTGTTTTCCCTGGGTTCCCGCCTTCCGGAAAAAGCGGTCCAGGTTGAAGGCTACCCGCGGCAGGTAGCCCAGATCTTCAAGGAGCGTAAACAGGGGAAAAAAGATGGCCATCGGGGGAAGCATTACCGCTACCACCCAGGCGGCCGTGCCGTAAACCCCCAGGACAAGCACGCCGTGGAGCCACTCCGGGACGCCCGTCAACTGGCATAAAGCGGTAAGTTTGTCCTGCAGGCCGAGGAACAGCCTGGCCAGAAGCGTGGAAGGGATGTTGGCCCCCGCCAGGGTAAGCCAGAGGATCAGGCCCAGCAAGGCGAGCATTACCGGGTAACCCAGCAGACGGGAGGTTAAGAGGTCGTCAACAAACACCTCCCAGCCCCGCGCGGGCCTCGGCGGCGCCTGTACCACCTGGGCGGCCACCGTCTCGGCCCGCCTGTAAATGGCGGTAACGATCCTGTCCTGGACGGTGCCGCCGAGGGCTTCCCCTATCTGCCGCGCGCGTGCCAGGATGCCGGTCTGGGTGTCGTCGGCCGCAGCCAATGTGTTCACCTCTCTCCCCCTACGGTTCAGGCGGATAAAGGTTTCCTGTATCCGTGGCCGCGGGTTGCCAGGTATTGCATTACCGTTTCATCGCCCTCAAGGAGGCGCAGGGCCACCCAGCGCGGATTGAACCTGCCGTCAAGCAGCGCCGCCAGCTCGGCGGCCAAACTCGCTACGGCGGCTTCCAGTTCCGCGTCGTACGTTAAGGGTGGCGGTGTGGGCCGTACGGTACCGGTCAGGAGGTTGTCGATAGTATCCTTCAGGTGGTACAGACCTTCGCCGCGCCGGGCGGCGGTGGGCACCACCGGCAGGCCCAGTTCCGCCGCCAGCCGTCCGGTATCGATCCGGATACCTCGACGGCGGGCTTCATCCATGAGGTTCAGGCAGAGAACCACGCGCGGCGTGATCTCGCCCACCTGCAGGACCAGGTTCAGGTTGCGCTCCAGGCAGGTGGCGTCCGCCACGACCACCGTAACGTCCGGAGCGGCAAAGCACAGGAAGTCTCTGGCTACTTGTTCCTCCGGGGAATTGGCCAGCAGGGAATAGGTCCCCGGCAGGTCGACAACCGTAACCGTCCGGCCCCGGTGCCTGTACGCACCCCAGGACTTCTGGACCGTCTTGCCCGGCCAGTTGCCGGTGTGCTGCTTAAGCCCGGTGAGGGTGTTGAAAATGGTGGATTTGCCGGTATTGGGGTTGCCGGCCAGCGCCACTACCGGTTGTCTGCTGGTCAAGATACTTATCCTTCCCCGCATCAGAGAGTGGCTTGACGATAATCCGGCGACCGTCCTCCGCCCGCAGGGCGATGAGCGCGCCCCTGATATTGAAAGCGGTGGGATCGCCGGCAGGGCTCCGGCGCACCGCGGCGACCCGGGTGCCGGGGATCAGGCCCAGGTCGAGAAGGCGGCGCCGGGTGGGGCCGGACACCTCCAGGGTTACGACTTCGCCGGCATACCCTAACGGCAACTCGGCCAGAGAGAGATACCCGTTGTGCCTCGCCACGCTAGAGCCCCTTTCCTCTTGGTGGAGCTTTATCGGCAAGCAAAGAATTTACGCGGGACCAACAATTTGGTATCAAGGTATGAGAGGGGAAAGAGAAACGTTACCGCCCGGCGGGGGCTTGGGTGGTGGTCATAACCCGGCGCTCTACGCGGAAGCTGCCCTCGCGAGGCTGATAGGTGATGATGTCTACCGCGGCCAGGCGTTTTTCGGTATCCAGGTGGGCGACCATGGCACTGTACGGTATTTCTTCCGAGGCCTGCAGGCCCCTGATGCCTGCGGCGCCGGTGGTGCCCGGGTTCAGAAGCACAGATGGGCCTTCGGCGGCGATGGCGATCCGGTGTATGTGCCCGTAAACGATTAGCGGCACGCGCCCGGCAAACCGTCGCGCCACCCGCGGGTTGTGCACCAGGAGGACGTCTACCCGGTCCCCCGCCCGTGCCAGCACCTCTGCCAGTGCGTCTCCCTGGGCGCGGAGTTCCGTGTCTTCCTGCGCCGCGTCAGGCGCCCGGGGTTCGGGCCGGTACGCGGACGGGTCGGGCGACCCGACGATGCGTAATCCCGCCGCCTCGATGACCTTCCCCCGCAGGACCTGAACGCCCGGGATGGACGCCAGGCGGTCCATTACCTCCGGAGTGTCGTGATTGCCGGGGGTGAAGATGTAAGGCACGGTGAAATGTTCCAGGTCCTCGAGCAGGTTCATTTCCAGGGGCGAGCCCAGGTCGGTGAGATCACCGGCGTCAAGGACGGCGTCCACGGCGAAACTTTCGGCCAGGTTGCGGGTCAGGGCCAGGCCGACGGGGTTATTGTGCAGATCGGTAACGAGGAGGAGCTTGATACCGCCTTCGTCCGTGGCGAAGCCGTTTAACCCCTCCACCTGCTCAAATAGCGCCTGGAGGTTGGCTACGACCGCCGGCGTGGCCTCCTTGAATTGCCGCAGGCCGGTAACCAGGTCGGTGCTGAACTGGAGCACCCGCGGCGCGGCGGCGATAACCCCGGTGTAAGCCGGGCGCTCGAAAGCCGTTGTATCGTACGCGGCGGCTACCGGGACAAGCCAGGCGGCCGTTACCACGAGCCCGGCCAGTGCCGGCTGCCAGAGCTTCCGCAGGGGCGGGCGAAAAAGGAACCAGGTCAGGAGTACCGCGCCGAGAACGCCCAGGCCTAACTGCCGGAAGGCAAAAAGCTTGAGGGCGCGTGAACCGTCCCGCCAGGCCCGCGCGCGCAAGTCGGCCAGATCCGGGTTGGTCAGGGTACGCGTGAGGGTTTTCTCTTCCACCCCGACCAGGGTTACCCGGAGTTCCACCGGTGCGGCGTGGGTTCTGGCGGTTAAGGTGCCTGCGGGAGGAATTTCGATTACCGTCTTGCCGGTGATGGCCGGACGTAGCGCTCCCCGCACCTCGAAGCCGTCAATCCGGTACTGGGCCGGCCCCAGGACCCAAACGAAAAGCAGGACGCCGACCAGGGAGGCCAGGAACGGCAAGGCTACCTGTAGACTTCTACGGCTGGTTACCGGCATCAGACAAACGTCACTCCTCCGAAAAGGGTACGTGCTTACCTCCATCGTAGCATCGAACAAGTTTGGCGCGCAAAGGAAACCCTTACCGCGGGCGTTCCGAGCAAGCCGGCACTCGCGTCACACGAGGCACGCCGGCGGTGTTTTGAAAAAATGAAAGGGGCGCAGCCCGGTGCGTAAGGCCGTATTGACCATATAATGGCCCGCGTGAGCCATCAGGTGTACGTTCTGGCCTACGACGAGCATTTCGCCCGGTCCGGCCCCGTCGCGTCCATCGGGTTTGTACGGCGGGTGCTGGACTACGCCCTGTCGGTGATCCCGCGCGAGAAGGTGCGCCTGGGGATGGCGGTGTAACGGGTACGACTGGGCCGCGGGCGAGCGCCTCCCGGAGACGCTCGGTCACGCGCAGGCCGTGGCGCGCGCGCAACGCACCGGCGCGGTAATCCGCTACGACGAGCAGGCGCAGGAATCGACGTACAGCTACGTGAAGAACGGCGTCAGGCACGTGGTGTGGTTCGAGGACGTACGGAGCTTTGGCGCCAAACTCGCCCTGGCAAGCGAGCTTGGTCTGATCGGCATCGGTGTCTGGCGCCTGGGCGTCGAAGACCCTCGCATATGGGACTTATTCCGGAAGTGAAGTTATGTAGCCCTCCCCTTAAAACGCGCCAGGTCGTATCCCTCGCCGTGCAGGTACAGGCGCAGCAGGTCGCAGATGTTCCGGTCGTCGACGATAAGGACGGTCGTCTTGCCGCCCAAAGCAAATCCCGCCCCGGACAGGCGATATCCGTCTAAATTATACAACATGGACGTTCCTCGACAGCAGGCATAATCCCTGTACTGCGCGCATACCCGTACAACCGGGAGAGATATTTCTCGAAGGGGGGACTCCGGGTGAAGAAGTGTGTGCCGGCCGTTATTGCCGTCATAGCCATGCTTGTCAACGCCGTCATTTTCACCTGCTACGGCGTTGGTCTTTACGGCGCCGCCGTGGGGAACGATTATGAAGCCGCCGGCGTCATTCTGGTTGGGCTGGCCTTCTTGTGGCTGGCGTCGATTGTCGTTATCATATGGTCTTTATTCAAGGGCTGCTATAGCGGTTAGGGGCATATGGGCCTCCGGGCATTCCGGGGGCCCCCACTTTTTAAGGTTTACTTGTTAACTTCAACTATTGTATGTTACAATTATAGCGGTGGTCGGAAAATGGATTTACAGGATATGGCGATGCGGCTGCGCGGGCTCCTGGTCGATTTGACCCGCGCCATGCAACTACTCGAGAAGAGCGAAGTGGGGTGCTGCGGGATAGGCCTGTCCCAATGCCATCTGTTGCTGGAGGTTCACCGCCGGGAGGAGGGTGCTTCCCCGAGCGAGCTGGCCCCCGTGCTGGGGCTTGACCTGAGCACCGTCAGCCGTGTTGCCGACGGCCTCGTCCGCCAGGGCTTTCTCCGCCGGGAAGCGGACCCGCAGGACCGCAGGAGGGCCGTGCTCCTCCTCACGGACAAGGGCAGGAAACTGGCCGGCACCATTGACGGGAACATGCGCGCGTACACGCGCGCCGTGCTGGAGCAAATACCGCCGGAGCGGCGGCCTGCGGTGCTCGAGTGCCTGGGCCTGCTGGTGGCCGCCGTGCAACAGTCAAGGAGGGGTTGCTGTGAGTGAGCGTTTGCAGAAGACCGTCCGCGAAAGGTACGCCGCGCTGGCGGAGGCGGCCCGGCGCGGAGAAATGAAGAGCTGCTGTTCCGCCGCCGGGTTCGGCTGCGGGGGAAACTACACCCCGGAGGAGGCACTCGGTTTGCCGCCGGAGCTGCTTCAGGCTTCCCTGGGCTGCGGCAACCCCGTCGCCGCCGTCCTTGGCCTGCTGGAGGAGGCCGGTCTGACCACGGCAGGGGTTCCGGACGATATGGCCAACTTTTTCGTAGCGCGGTCGCCGGAGGTAGTGGGCACGGTGGGACTGGAGTATTTCGGCGCCTATGCCCTGTTGCGTTCCCTGGCGGTTGCTCCGGCGTACAGGGGCAGGGGCCTTGGCCGGCGCCTGGTGACCCGCGCCGTAGAAGCCGCCATGGAGCGCGGCGTCGAAGGAATATTTCTTTTGACCGTGACCGCACAGGACTTTTTCGCGCGGTTGGGTTTCCGGGTAATCGGCCGGGAAGAAGTCCCCCGCCGGTGCGGCGTTCCCTGGAATTCTGCGCCCTTTGCCCGGCCTCCGCAGCGGTGATGGGGAAATTGATTAGCCCGCATCGAGGAGCTAATCCATAGAACAGTTATGCGCGACTTCATCGAAAACCTCATCGTGGAACTTGTGCTGGGGCACCGGGGGAAAACCGGCTACCGCCGGCCCCTGGTCGGCTTCGCCCGGGCGGACGATCCCGGGTTTGCGCGCCTGCGCGAATTGGCAAGCCCCGGCCACCTGCTGCCCCGGGATTTGCTTCCCACAGCCCGCTCGGTGGTAGCGTTTTTTATCCCCTTCACTCCGGAACTGGTCGAGGGTAACCGCCGCCACCCGTACGTGAGCCGGGAGTGGGCCGAAGCCTACATCGAGACCAACCGGCTGATCGCTTCCATCTGCCGGACCCTGGGCGAGGAACTGGGAAGAATGGGTGTCCGGGCAGCCTGGCAGCAGCCCACCCACAACTTCGACCCGGTCGAATTGGTATCTTTCTGGTCCCACAAGCACGTGGCCTACCTGTGCGGTCTGGGCACCTTCGGCCTGCACCACATGCTGATCACGCCGGCCGGTTGCGCCGGCCGCCTCGGTAGCCTGGTGGTCGATATCCCGTTGCCCGCCACACCTGTCGTATCCGGGGAATACTGTCTCTACCGCCGCGGCAAGAACTGCGCAAGCTGCGTCCGCCTGTGCCCCACGGGGGCGCTCACGGCGGAAGGGCTCGATAAGGAGAGGTGTTACCGCCGCCTGCTGGAGGTCAACGAGTACTACCAGGACCTCGACCTCTGCGACGTCTGCGGCAAGTGCGCCACCGGCCCCTGCGCCCTGACCGTGCCCGGCGCCGGGGGAGGGGGAAAATAATTAAGAGACTACGCTAGAACATCCGGACGATGGCCGTCCGCGGCAGGCGGGGCATTTTACCGGCGGTGACGAAGACGACCTGCGCGGCACGTACGGCGACGCGGCGGTAGAGGTTTAACGTCGCCGGCTGTTCGAGGTCCGCGATGTAGCCGTCGGAAAGGATGACCACCGTATCCTGCGGGTGCATCTTTTCCAGCAGGGCTTCAAGGGCGGGGCGCAGCACGGTCCCACCCCCGCCGCGCAGGCGGTCTGCGGCGACTTTAATGCGGGCCGGCGAACAGGCACGGGTTAAAGGGTAGGCCCGCGCGTCCCAGGGGATGATCTGCAGGGGGCAGTGGTGCACCCTGGCCAGGGCATAAACTTCGGACATGAAGCGCCGTAACAACGCTTCGCCGATCGACCCCGAACAGTCGACCAGGGCCCAGATGGTCTGCACCCCGAGCCGCTTGATGCCCGGCAGCGAGGCGTAGCGGCGCGAGGCGCGCTGCCAGGTGGTCACCACCGTCCGGCCCATTCCCTCCCGGACGCAGGCGCGCAGGGCGCGCCGCCAATCAACCTGCCCGCGCAGGGATGCCTCTACCTGGCGTCGAAGGTCCGCGGGCAGTGACCCTGCCGCCTGTGCGGCCACCAGTGCTGCGGGTACGGCGGCCTGCCAGTATCGCTCCGGGTTTTCGCCGCCGCAGCCGCCTTCCTGGACGACCACCCCCTCCCGGTTACCTTCGCGTTCGCGCAAGTCGCCCGTATTCCCGTCTTCCGTTCCGCAGACGGAACGGGTCGCCACCCGGGCGAGCAGGTGGTAAACCTCCTCGACGGAGGCGCGCTGCAACTCGGCCAGCGGCACCTGGATGCCTTGAGTCCGGAGCATCGCGTAGATCATTTCTGTCGTTACCGCCGGCGGCGGCGCCGCGGTGTAACCGTGGCGGAAGAGCATTTCGTTGACTACCATGTCGGCGGCCAGGTTGTATAGCGCGCGGTTGCGCCGGCGCACCAGCCAGGGGTGGCGGAAGCCGAGGTGCAGCGCCTCGTGCAGGAGAACAAACGTTTTGGCCTCGATGCTTGGAAGACCCTCCCAAAAGAACGGGTTGACAATCACCTCCCCCGCGGTGGTGGCGCAGACGGTGTCGATCTTCCCGTCTAAAATAATCCGGATCTTGCCCAACAGAAAGCCGAGGAAGGGCACCTGCAACATGGTCAGCGCCTTGATGCCCGCCAGGTCTTCCTTTACCGCCCGCACCAGCTCTTTCATGCCGGCCACCTCAGCAAGCTACCCACACTTGTGTAGGCTTTCCTCACCACGTCGGACCGGTCGCACATTTCCAGGTAAACGGCTTCGCGCCACGGCTTGGCCAACCGGTGCCCGACGATATACCAGAGGAGGGCCAGGTACTCCCGGCTGGTGTCGCCCATAACGTCCAGCAACGGGATGCACGGGGCCACGGTGTCGCGGAGGACGGCCCGGAGGGAACCGGCTTCCGGCCCCGCCGCCGTATGCCTGCTTTGCTCCTCGACGCGCGCGGCCAGCCCCTGGCCGATAATGACCGTGGCCATGTACTGCTCGTCCACGCCGAGCCGGCCGAAAAGCCCCGGTTCCGCCAGCAATTCTTCGTAGGACGGTACCGGGTGCTGCCAGAAGGCGAAAAATTTTTCCCCTACCTCGCCACCCAGGGCGGCGAGACACAGTACCCGGAGCGCGTCCTGGTCCAGGCCGGCGTCTGCCGCTGCCGGCAGGTCGCGGGCGAGCGACGTGAAGCTGCGGGGCGTAGGGTATCCTTCGAGCGTTTCGCCTTCCGCCGGGACCCGGCAGAAGTCGTCCGGAAAGCGGTACAGGTAGGCAAGTACCTTTTGATCGTATCCCGGCTGGTGCGCGGCCATCCACACCGCCCACTCGGCAAGGGAGGGCGGTTCCACCTCCACGCAGTATACCCGGTTCACCAGAGGTGCGGGCAGGGGGTTGGCGAGCGTGCTGTCCTCGGGACGGTTGGCGGCCGCCACGACCTGCACGCCGGCAGAAAACCGGGTAAAACCGGCCGCCCGGTCCTGGATCAGCTTGTAGGCGGCGGCCAGCACGTCGGGCCGGTGGACGTTGGTGAGTTCGTCGAGGAACAGGATGCCCGGAGCAACGGCCAGCAGCGCTGCCCACTGCGGCGGCTGGTAGACCACCTGCTTGTGCTCGGCGACGGTGACCGTTACCGGGCGCCCCAGGAGATCAACCGGCTCGGTTTCCGTCAGGCGGAGGTCCACAAAGACAAAGTACCGGTCGGGGCGGGCATAGATGTCGGCCAGACGCTCGCCGTCAAGCTGTTCGTACGGAAAAAACGTTTTTCCCGCCGCGCGGGCCATTTCCTCGGCCACCTCGCGCACGAGGACGCTTTTGCCTATGCCGGGCGGTCCCAGGAGGAGCACGCTCTGCCTGGTTTTCGCGGTATAGAGAAAGATCAGAAGTTTTTTCACCGCTTCCGGGGTCAGGCTTCGGCCCATACCGTTCATCGTACGGCTCTCCTTTCGGTCAAGAAAAGCATGGGGCGTAAAAACGCCGGAAAACCGGGGTGGTATGCCAGGTCCCGCAGGATTTCGCGCTCGTGCTGGCGCAAGGACTGCGCAAGCGCCAGCGCCCTGGCGGTGACGAGGTGATTGTTGCAGGTCGGGTGCACCAGGACGCGGTAGCGTATCGTCTGGTATGTATCCTCCAGGAGCCTGGCGACGGCTCCCGCCGGACAGCGCGGGTTCCTGGCCAGGCGGGCGCGCACCCGGTAGTCGCCGTCCGTTGCCGGCGATGCGAGCAGCGGCGCGGCAGTAGCCGGATTTCCGGCGGCGGCCGCGCGGACGGAGGCCTCGCGGTCGCGCACGAGGTTTGCAAGCGCGTCGGACGGCGTCTGCGGGTTGGCCGCGGCAGCCTCGCGGACGTCCGGACGTGCATCCCCGGCGAAGGCGGCGAGCAGGGCGGGCGGGCAATTGGCGTTGCTGCCCAGGGCGGCACGCACGGCAGCGGTCTGGGCCCGCGCGACCAGGCCGGCGAGGAGCGGGGCCGGGGCTGCAGGGTTTCTGGCCAGCGCCACGGCACACCTTTCACCGGCATCCGCCAGGGAAACAAGCAGATCCTGCGGACAGCCAGGATTCCCGGCGAGGTCCTCCAGCATCCACCGGTCGCCGGTTGCCGCAAGCCGGCGGCAAAGGGCTTCCGGCAGGGCCGGATTGGCGGCCAGTTGCCGTACCACCCACAGGTCGGGGTCGGCTGCCAGTGGGGGCAGGAGGTCCGGCGGCACGCCAGGGTTCCGGGCCGCGGCCGCCCGCACGTCCCTGTGCGGGTCGCGGGCCAAAGCGGCCAGCGCGTCCGGTGGGCAGTTTGTATTGCCCGCCACAATTTCCCGCCAGAACGCGTCCCTGTGGCGGGCGAACCGTACCAGGACTTCCGGCGGGCAGCAGGGATGTTCCAGGGCCAGCTGGCAGGATTGCAAGTCGGGTTCGCCGGCAAAGCGGGTCAGGATGTCGGGTGGGCAGGCCGGATGGCGCAGGGCGAAATGCCGCAGCCAGAGGATGGAGCTAGAGGCAAAGGCGTGCAGTACTGCCGGAATGTGCAAATTAAACACCCCGGTATTAGGTATGGGCACCGGTATGGAAAAATATACGCGTTTTCCGCGCAGGCGAACTTTTTGTGCCCGGAGATTTTCAGTGACGGAGCGCCTCTAGGCCTATTACTCCGGGGTTGGTCAGGAGAGTTAAGTATCACCCTGTGTCAGGGCGAAATCCTGTCCCCTAGGTTTCACGACACCCCCTCGCGAGGCACCCCTCCGGTTCTGGATAGCGAGGCCGTTGTGTGGTAATAACGCACGTGGTTAGAAGAGATCAGGACGACACAAAACGGGATGCCTGGGAGTTATATAATTAGGCTGGATGCTTTGGATGCGCCGTATGAGGGGGAACACTAATGCACAGGAAAACAACTGCTAAATTGAGCAAACCGCTATGTTTCGGCCTCGCACTATTTTTGATGTTCTTCATTTCGTCCTGTGGTTTCCAGGAAACAAAAGAACAACAGACGTTTCTCGTAGGCTCAATCTGCCTGGAGCCGGAAGGTGAACCCGCTCCGGGAGACGTCTTGATCGTCCGGAAAAGGGTTAACCTTTCTGTTGCCGCCGAAGGGGCCGAACGGGTCGAGTTTTATGCCGCTCCGCTGCAAGGACAGGGGCCGGGGATAAGGTTTGGCGTTGATGAAAATCCTGACGACGGCTGGCAAGCCTTCTGGGAAGTCCCCAAAGCAGACTCCGTGTTCAGGATTACCGCCGTCGCTCACCGGGCCGACCGGAAAACGTCCAGCAATTCGGTCAATGTGAAATGGGCCCCCGAAAGAGTAGTGGTCGACCTCTCTAATACCGAAAGCCGGTATATAAGGCAGATCGAAGGACTGCCCAAGTACTTTACGGCTGAAGGATGGCTCGATGATGAACGTGTTTTCGGCCGTACGGGCACGAACCTTCTTCATGTCAACTTAAGGTCCGGAGGTTACCGGTCGCTGGGGGTCCAAGCCTGGAATGCCCGACTGTCGCCGGACGGGAAACTGGCGGCGTATGACAACGAGGAGGGTCTGTGCCTTGTCAAGGCGGACGGCACCGGAAAACAACTGCTGCTGCCACGCGACCCGGCCTTCGGGGGCGAGTATATCTGGTCACCGGAAGGCCGCCGTCTGTTAGTCACGTATCAGCATGAAATAGATGCCGAATTCTTCGTCTACAACATCGAGACGAAGGAAACCAAACCTGTCAACACAAAGTTCGAGAACTATTCTCTCAATCGCGTGGTGGGTTGGCCTGAAGACCACCTGCTGGTATTCAACACCGTGTCCCACAAGAAAAAGGACGGCACCGTGGAGTACACCGAGAGCGGCTACCGGTGGGATCTTGCCCTGTACGACCTCTCAACTGATGAATGTTCTCTGATCACAAGTGCCGACGAGGGGGAGTTTATCGTGGGCATAGCCGCGGGAAAGAACGGAATACTTTTCGAACGGCGGTACCAGGGCAAGGATTCTGTAACCCGCGGGTTAATCGATTTTGCGGGCCGCGTGGTATGGGAGGAGGACCTGGGGGATGTAGTGTGTGCTACCATGTCTCCCGACGGGAATAACCTGGCTTACGTGGTAATCGAAAAAGAAGATCGTAACAAGGTTTGCAAGCTCTTGATAGAAACCGGGAGGAAAAGCGTGGAAGTAAGAAACCTGCTTGTAAGTGACACATTCACAGGACCTTTCTGGTCCACCGACGGGAGAAGGCTATTATTCAGCCATTCCTATCTAACGGACGGCGTTAATCGGTACTCAACTGTAGTCCTGTCCCTTTAGTTTTGCCCCCTCAAGGCCATGCCTTGAGACCTTGATCAGCGTTGCTTTTTAATAGTCAAGGAATGTCAATCATCTTGAAAGGGGTCGCCGTGGCTTTACGCCACAACATGGACCTGCCTTCTTCGTGTATTATCCAAGAAGCTCGGTGTACGGTATTCCTTAATTTCGGTACCCCGTCGCTAAGCACAGAGAATGGGACCAGCAGGGAAAGGAGGGATTTCTGGATGTCCGGGGAGAAGCCTTTGGCGGTGTGCTTCGATTTCAACGGCGTGATCGTCGATCACCGGGACAAGAGGGTCTTCGAGGGAATGGCGGAATTGATCAGAGACCTGCACGCGGGTGGCCGGTATCTTGCCGTCGTGAGCAGGTTCGACGAGGAAGCCGTGAAGAGGTTTCTGGGCGGGGAACTGCAGCGTTTCTTCTGCAAGGTCTACACCGCTGCCGGACGGGGGAAGCTGGAATGCATCCGGGAGTTCGCCAGGGAATGCGGGATAGAGGACCTTTCCCAGGTTGCGTTCATAGACGACAAGCCGGATAACCTGAAAGCCGTGGCCAATTCGCCGGTGCGCGTCATAGGGTTCCAGGGCAGCGGCAAGTACGACACCGGCAAAGCGTGCAAAGAGATCGGAATACCATATGCAGAAACCGTCCAGGAGTTGCGGAATCTACTCGCGTCGTAAAAGTTCAAGGGGAAGATTAGGGACTCTAAATGTGATCAAAAAAGGTCAAAACTATTTCGCGTGCTCTTTCAAGATCTTCTTCGGGTACGTACAAATCGGCACCCTGGGGGATATTTGACCCGGGAGAGGCCAGCATGCCGATATCTGGAGATTTAATCATGGACGGAATGCTTTCGGCCGCCAGAAGTTGCTGTGCTTGTTCCGCAAATATCCGGCTCGGGAAGTTTTTCAACATAACCGGTGGCATAAACGTTTCACCTCCCGCGCAGACGGTATTAGCTCGATTGTAACCTGCAACTCGATAAGTGCAAAGAGTTTAAGCATTCCTCCCGCGGCCAGGGCGGCTACCGAAGACAAGGTCATGCCGGGCTGCTGGGCAAACCCGGATGGAAAGAAGAACGCTTAAAAAAGCCTGACGAAAAGCCATAGGTGTTGCCGGTGAAACGGGTTTTGCGAAGGGGGAGAGCGTTACCGGCCTTTTGGTGTGGGCAGTCTGTGTTTTCAACGTAGACGACTATTGGCTGTTCTACCCGCTTCATATAGTATACGGCCGCTTCGGTTTAATGCTGTAAGGAAACTATAGGGCCCGCCTCTTGGCCGCGGCAGGCAGCAGGGAGGCGGGCAACCGCGCCCGCCGGCTTTTTAATGCGGGGGCCCTGCCGGAGCGCGACCTCGTCGCCGCGGAGACGCAGTGCCGCGTTGCCCGCCACCAGTTGGAAGGCGCGGAGGCGCAACTGGAGGCGGCCCGTGCCCGTCTGGCCCTGCTCGAAGCGGGTGCGCGGCGAGAAACTCTCGAATGTCTCGCTGCGGCGGTCGAGCAAAGCGAAGGCCACCTGGAACTGGCCGAGCTGAATCTTGCCAAAACGAAACTCGTGGCGCCCGCCGCCGGCTTGGTGGCCGGTTGCAACTTCACCGAGGGCGAACTGATCCGTCCGGGGGCGGAGGTGGTCACGCTGCTCGACGACCGCGACCTCTGGCTGGACGTTTACGTGCCGGAAAACAAGCTGGGCCGGGTCAAGGTCGGGCAGGAAGTACAAATCAGGGTGGATGCTTACCCGGACCGTACTTTCCCCGGTAGGGTTATATACAGCGCCCCGCAGGGGGAGTTCACCCCGCGTAACGTACAAACCAGAGAGGACCGGGTGAACCTGGTTTTCCGCTCTGGCCTGCGCCTTTGTGCACGAGCCCCGGCTCCTGGTCCTGGACGAACCCACGGCCGGTGTGGACCCGGTGTCGCGCCGCCTCTTCTGGGAACTGCTCGGGGAACTGGCCGCGGAAGGGGTTGCCATTTTCCTCACCACCCACTACATGGACGAGGCCGAAAAGTGCCACCTGGTGGCGCTGATGGAAAGCGGGCGCCTCTACGCTTTCGGCCCCCCGCAGCAGTTGATGGCCGCAGCCGGCCTGCCGACCCTGGAAGACGTCTTCGTCCAAATGGCTGCCGCCGGAGCGAAAGGTCGTGTTTAGGCGCTTGCTGGCGATCATCGGCAAGGAGTTCACCCAGATCCGGCGCGACCCGCCCAGCCTGGTCATGGTCTTCGTCATGCCGGTGCTGATGCTCTTGTTGTTCGGTTATGCCGTCAACATGGACGTGGATCATATACCCATGGCGGTTTGGGACCAGGACCGGAGCCAGGCCAGCCGCCAGCTTGTAGAAAACCTGGTGCAGACCGGGTACTTCGACCTGACCCACCGCGTGCAGAGTGCCCAGGAGCTCAAGGCGCTCCTGGACGGCGCCCAGGTGCGCGCCGGGCTGGTGATCCCGCCCGGGTATGCCCGCGCCCTGCGCCGGGGAGAAACGGCCCATGCGCAACTCCTGGTGGATGGCTCCGATCCCCTGGTGGCGCGCACCGCCCTTTCCATGGCCGAAATCGTGGGCCGGTACCGCTCCCAGGAACTGCGCGTGGCGGCGCTGGCCGAGGAGGGGATGGGCGTGCCGCCGGGGACGGTGATCGATCTCCGTGCACGGGCGTGGTACAATCCCGGTCTGGAAAGTATTAAGTTATCCTGGTCTTTGCCCTGGGCCTGGTGATGTTCTTTTCCACCATCGCCCGCACCCAGTTGCAGGCCATGCAGATGACCATGCTTTTCATCCTACCCAGCGTATTGTTGAGCGGGTTCATCTTCCCGCGCGCGTCCATGCCGCCCGTCATCCAGTACCTGGGCAACCTGATTCCCCTGACCTACTTCCTCGATATTCTGCGGGGGATTATGCTCAAGGGTGTGGGCATTGAATACCTCTGGAACGACGTCCTGCCCCCTGGCTGCTTTTGGCGCGGGGATCATTTCCCTGGCGTCCTGGCGCTTCCGCAAGCGGTTGGAGTAAGGGGCGTGGCTCCGGTGCAAATAAGGGAACGGATTTTACGCACGATGAAGGAACTGGCCGGACAAAAAGGTTTTCACGCCGTAACCACCGACGAACTGGCGGCGGCCAGCGGGGTGAGCAAGCGCACGCTTTACCGCCACTTCAAGAGCAAGGATGCGGTGATCGAGGCGGTACTGGATGACCTGATGGCAACTATAGAACGGCGGGCAGAGGCCATCGTCGCCGGAGCGGCCAGCCCCCCTGACAAATTACGCGGGATCGTGCGCGCTGTCCTTGAAGGGGCACGCTTCACGGAGCCGCGCAACTTCGGGGAGCTGCGGCGGTACTACCCGCACCTGTGGGAGAAGATCGACCGCTTCCGGTCCGGCCGGGTCGAGCGCCTGCGGGATGTATATCTCGAGGGCTGCCGCCTGGGGTACTTCCGGGAGGTCGACCCCGACGTCCCGCTCACGGCCTACCTGGCCGCCCTGCGGGCGGTGATCTACCCGGACTTCCTGCTGGCGCACGCCGTTTCCATGGAGCAGGCCTTCGATACCCTCCTGGAGATTTTCCTCCACGGCATCGCGCGGCAGGATATACGGTAACCTGATGAGAAAAAATGTATGGTAACCATCACCCGGAGGTGACCCTGCTGCTTTGCCTAGAAACGAAGATTACCTGGTGCGGGCCACGGCGGAGGACGGCCGGATCCTGGCGCTTGTGGCGCGGAGCACCAAACTGGTCGAAGAGGCCAGGCGTTTGCACAACACCTCGCCCACGGCCACGGCGGCACTCGGGCGGGTGCTTACCGCCGCGGCCCTGATGGGCGCCACGCTCAAGGAGCGGCAGAGCCTTACCCTGCGCGTGGTGGGGGATGGTCCCCTGGGCGCCATAGTGGCGACGGCCCGGGACGGCGCAGTAAGGGGGTACGTGAGCGAACCCCAGGTCTACCTGCCGCTCGACGCCGCCGGCAAGCTCGACGTGGGGGCGGCGGTGGGAAAAGGCATACTGTACGTCACCAAGGACCTGGGGCTGCGCGAGCCGTACAACGGCAGCGTGCCGCTGGTCTCCGGCGAAATCGGCAAGGACCTCGCCTATTACTTCACCGCTTCCGAACAGACGCCTTCGGCCGTGGCCCTCGGCGTGCTGGTGGGGCCGACAGGGGCAGTAAAGGCCGCCGGCGGGTACTTGCTGCAGCTCTTGCCCGGCGCGGACGAAGAAATGGCCGCCCGGTTGGAAGGGAATGTGCGGGCCACCGGGCCGGTCAGCCGGCTGGTAGCGCGGGCTTTCAGCCCGGAAGACATTCTGGCTACCCTGCTCGAAGGTTTTGACGTGCAAATCCACGAGCGCCAATTCTTCCGGTTTGCCTGCGATTGTTCCCGCGAACGGTTGCGGGAGATTTTGCTGGCCCTGGGGCCGGAAGAGCTTGAACAACTCCTCGCCGAACAGGGTGGGGCGGAGGCCACGTGTGCTTTCTGCAACCAGGTTTACCGTTTCAGCGCGGAGGAACTGGCCGAGCTGGTGGCCTTAAGCCGCCGCCCAGAGCATTAGGAGACCGCTGTAAAACTTCGCCTGGCAGTGTCAGCCGTCCGGCGCTCAGCAACCAGGGTTTACCATCGTGACGGTTGCGCCGATGCTGTCTTAGGGGAGGGAAAACGCGTGCGTCTGGGACTGGTAAGCGACACGCACGGAGAACTGGCCAATGTCCGTGAGGCCGCGCGAAGGCTTAAAGACGAATGGCAGGTGGACGTGATCGCTCACCTTGGCGACGAATGTGAGGATGTGGCCGCGCTGAGGGAATACTGGGACGGGGAGGTTATCCAGGTGCCGGGCGTTTTCTGCGAACATTACCGGGACCCGACGATCCCGAACCGGATCGTCAAAAAACTGGCCGGCCATCGCGTCCTTTTCACCCACACGCAGAACGCGCACAAGAACGACCTTCCCGGCGACCCGAAGCCGGAAGATCTCGCCGCCCGCCGGGAGGTGGACATCGTCGCCTTCGGGCACACCCACGTGCCGGAAATCCGCTCCGAAGAGGGCATTCTCTGGATTAATCCCGGCCACCTGAAGGACCACGACAAGAAGGGGCACGCCCCCACCTTTGCCGTCCTCGACCTCGACCCCGAAACGGTGACCGTACGCCTGGTGGACCTCCAGTCCGGGGTAGTGTTCCAGGAATGGCAGGGCCGTTTATGAAAATCATCGTGGATGCGGACGCGTGCCCCAGGAGCGTGCTCGGAATCTGCCGGAAGGCGGCCTCCCGCCTGGGAATACCCCTCTGGACGGTGGCCAGTTTCAAGCACCGCCTTGATGCCGACCAGCACATCGTGGTGGGGGATTCACCGCAGGAGGCGGACATCGCCATCGTCAACGCTGCGGAGGAGGGGGACGTGGTGGTCACGCAGGACTGGGGGCTGGCGGCCATGGTCCTGGCCAGGGGTGCCCGCGCCCTTTCTCCTTCCGGGCGCATCTTCTGCCCGGAAACCATTCCTTTTCTCCTGGAGGAGCGCGAAATCAAGGCCCGCTTCCGCCGCGGCGGGGGTCGCACCAGGGGACCGGCCAAAAGGACCCCGGCCGATGACCGCCGTTTTGGGGCGAGCCTTTACCACCTGCTGGGCGGCGACCTCTCGCCGACCTGAGAACAGGGTGCCGCGCCTTAGGAGGTTCCGTAGGCCAGGATTTCCTTCACTCTGTCCATCAGCCTGGTTCCGGAGGAGGTGCCTGCCGTTCGGGGCCCGTACCCGATTTCGGCCGCCATGTCGGCCAGCAGCACGTGGACGGCGTGCATGCGGCGGCGGTAGAACTCTTCGTGGTCCACTTCTTCCTCCGCGATGCCCAGCCGGGCGCGAAGCAGGTCCGGGGCAAAGAGGAAGGGAAGCAGCACGCGCCCGGTTGTCTCGCGCAGCCAGCAGGGCGCGGCCAGCTCCCGGTGCGCGAAGTCGATGAGGGAGATATATAAATCCGAGAAGGCAAAATATGGGAATGCGCCGGACGCTTGCAGCCAGTCCCGCACCGTGCGCCCGGTTCCGTCCAGGCGTCCCTGGCAGGGCTTTTGCTGGTCAACGAGAAAGAACCGTTCAACAAGCTTCTTTTCCCCGCGGACCGTCTCGACCCGTACGGCCCGCCCTATGGGGTACGTGCGGCAGTTGCGGGAACGCGCCGGGTAAATGCGGCACCTGCCGTCCGCAAGCAGGAAGGCGCAGCGTCCTGCTGTCGCGTCGCGGAGCGTCAGCACCGGCCAGCACATCCCGTTATCCCACTCGTAAGTACAGTAGGCGCGGACAAAATCCTGGCCGGGCATGCCGAGGTAGCGCGCCATCACCTCCACGTCCCAGGGGTCGAGTTGAATGGTGATGCACTGGCAGCACGTGCCCATGCACGCATCCTGGCAGACGAAGTCGAACGCGTCATCCAGGCTTAGCTCCACCAGTACCCCGTCGGCCAGTTGTTTTTCCAGATCCGCGTCGAAAGATGTTTTAAGAGCCATATGCGCCCCGCCTTTCTTGGATTGGCCTTTTCATCGTAGCCCGGCGGGAGGGCAGGTGTCAAGTCTCGCCAGGTGGCCGGTTTACCGCTTACCGCGTGCGGGTGGCAAAGGCGCAGACGGCGGCCAGGTTCAGGAGCGCGGCCAGAAGCAGCAAGAGGGCGGTATCACGGGCCAGCACGCTCCACACCCACCCGTCGAGCATCAGGGTGCGCACGGCCTCCACCGCCCAGTTCACCGGGTTGTACTGCACGGCCGCCTGCATCCAGGGGGGTAGAAACCGGGCCGGTACCATGGCCGTGGAGATGAAGACCAGCGGCAAGCTGACGAAATTGATCAGCGCCGCCAGGGGGTCTTCGCGCGGAACGAGCACGGCCAGGGCGTGGGAAAAGGCCGAGAGGCCGATCCCGAAGAGGCCCGCAATGAAGGCCACGGCGAAAGCGCCGGGCAGGCCCGTGATCGTGGGGGCGCCCATCAGGCTGGCGGTCGCCACGACAATAAGGCACTGGACGGCCACCGTGAGCCCGGTGTGAAACACGCGCCCCAGGATGAGCGCCAGGCGGTGCGCCGGGGTGGCGAGCAACTTGTCCAGCGTTCCGCGCTGGATGTCGGTGATCAGTCCAAGACCGGCCCAGGCCGAGCCAAACAGCGCCGTCATGGTTACCACGCCGGGCGCGAAGTACTCCACGTAACTGGCCGTAGGAAAACCCGGCAGGCGGGCCAGGCTGCCGTACATCTGGCCAAAGAGGAGCAGCCACACCACGGGCTCGGCGAGATTGGAAATTACCCATGCCGGCTGGCGCAGGCTGAGCCGTGTGCTGCGCAGCCAGATCTGAACCGTATCCGAGATCAGGTATCGCACGCAGTATGCGCCTCCGCAAGGGTTCTCCCCGTATGGTGGAAGAAGACGTCGTCCAGGCTGGGCCGGGCCAGGGTAACCGCGCGTACGCGGAAGCCTGCCGCCTCCGCGTGCCGGAATAAAAACGGCACGGCTTCCGGCCCCCGCTCCGTCACGACGCGGATGTCTCCATCCCCGGGAACAACGCGCTTCACCCCGGGTAAACCGGCAAGCGCCGCCGCCAAACGGCCGGCAGCGGCAGCCCCCGCGCCGCCGATCTCCATCTGCACCACGTCCCCACCCACGGCGTCCTTGAGCGCGTCGGGTGCTCCCTCGGCCACGATGCGCCCGCGGTCGAGGATGCAGATGCGGTTGGCGAGGCGATCGGCCTCTTCGAGATAATGCGTAGTGAGGAAGATGGTGATGCCTTCCTCGCGGTTAAGCCGCCGGATGTAATCCCAGACCCGGGCCCGGCTGTACGGGTCCAGGCCGGTGGTGGGCTCGTCGAGGAATAGCAGGCGGGGCCGGTGCACGAGGCCGGTGGCGATGTCGAGACGCTTCCGCATGCCACCGGAGTAAGTAACCACGAGGCGGTCCGCCGCGTCCGTCAGTTCCATCAACTCCAGGAGCTCGCTTGCGCGGCGCCTGGCTTCCTGCGGGGTAAGGCGGTAAAGCCGCCCGAAAAGGATGAGGTTTTCACGCCCGGTGGAGTAGTAGTCCAGGCCTACCTCCTGGGCCACGTAACCGATGCTCTGCCGGACCTTCTGTGGCTGGCGTATAAGGTCCCAGCCCGCAACCCGCGCGGTACCGCTGGTGGGGCGGGTAAGGGTGGTCAGGATGCGGATGGCGGTGCTCTTGCCGGCCCCGTTGGGGCCGAGAAAGCCGAAAATCTCGCCCTCGTGCACCTCGAAGGTGAGCCCGTCCAGCGCGCGCACCCCGTTGTACACCTTAACCAGGTCGCGTGCTTCCAGAATCGGCATCAGACGACCTCCTCCTGTACCATTATAGCGCAGATGGCACGGGTCCGAGGCGCAAACGCGGCTTTACGCATTGGTCAGGTAGGAACTGTTCGGCGAACCGGCGCGTCTGCAGAGCGCCATAAGCAACCTCTTTGCCGGTACCTTCATGCGGTCGTTCTTCGAACCGGCGGACGGAGCCGGGTGGCGGCCGACCGTCGACATGTACGCCACTGACGGCGAAATCGTCATGCTGGCTGAGGTACCGGGCCTGTCCGGTCAGGACATAGAAGTCATCGCCACCAAGGATCGGGTCACCATCAGGGGTGAGTATAAGTCCCCGGACGTACCAGGAAGCGCGCAGGTGTTGAAGCAGGAGCGCCGGGCAGGCAAGTTCACGCGGACATTCGTCCTACCGGTATCTGTGAAGCCGGAGGAGGTCAGGGCAACGTGCAAGGACGGCTTGCTCGAGATCCGTCTGCCAAAGATCGACGAGATGCGGCCGCACTCCGTAAAGGTTATGGTGGTTAGACAACCGAAGTTTTTCCGGTCGGTTCTCGGCCGCAAGGACCTTCCTGCATGCCAAGCATACCGGCATGAGCAGGAAACGCGGCGGCGAGGTGACGAAAAATTCACACCCGTGCAGTAATCCTGGGATATAATAACCGCAGGCTCAAGCCTCAGGATAAAACTGCTCAAGGAGGTAAGAACCGTGAGGAACAAACGGCGTTTTCCAGGATGCGGCTGGTTGGCGCTGACCCTCCTGCTCTCGCTGGCGCTCGTGCTGGGCGGTTGCGGCAAGGGCGCGCCCAAGCAAAAAGCGGGCGAAGATACCACCAGGCCGGATATCGGCGCGGAGCCCGCCGGTCCAGAGAAAATCACCCTGTACTTTGGCGACAACCAGGCAATGTACCTCGTACCGGAGGAGCGCGAGGTGGCCAAGGGAAACAGGACGCTAGAGGAAGTCATCATCGCCGAACTTATCAAGGGCCCCACGAAGCCGGGCTCGACCAGGACGATACCCGAAGGGACGAAGCTCATCTCCGTGTCGGTGGTGGACGGCGTCGCCTACGTCAACTTTTCCAAGGAGTTTCAAACCAAACACTGGGGCGGTTCGGCGGGGGAGATGATGACCATTTACTCCGTGGTAAACTCGCTGGCCAAACTCGAAGGCATTGAAAAGGTGCAGTTCCTGCTGGAAGGCAAGAAACAGGAGAGCATTCTCGGCCACATGGACACCACCCAGCCCATCGCACCGGACTGGAAGCTGGTTAAGGCGTAAGCGGGTGCATAACAGAAGGGGGGGCCCCGGACGGCTCCCCTTCCCCGCCACGCTAGACGAGGCTTGTGTCCGCCTCCGTGCGGTTGTAGAAGATGCCGTGGCCAAACGCTTGCCCGCTGACGGTAAGGTTGGCCGCGCTCGCGGAAAAAGAACCCCCGGCCCGAACGGGCCCGGATAGCGGGGCGTTGTACCCGTGGTGAACCTTTATGTCAGCGGATGGCCGCAGGCCCGGCAGTGGGGGAGGAAACGAACTGTTTCGGCGCCGCACCGGGGACAGGTGGTGGTTTGACCCGCGCCGCACCAGGCGCAAAAAGGCCCGGGATTGGGGAAACCGCACGCCGGGCACGCTCCCTTCCAGAGACGGCGGCGCTGGACGGCAGGCGCGGACAAAAACCGGTTCTTGAGGTACACCAGGGCGACGACGCACACCGCCGACCCGCCGATGGAAACAACCCATTCCACCGGGACGACGTCCCGCAGGAAGGGATACGCGATTTTAAAGGAGACCAGCAGCGCCTGCACCGCCCCGAAACCGAGGAAACTGGTGCCGATCACGGCATAGCGGCCAAGGTGGGAGCTGCGGCGGAAGAAGTTGAAGATCAAGAAGGTCAGGATGAAGGTGAACAGGGCATAACCAAGACAGGCAATACCGGCCTTGAGGTCGCGGGTGCGGTGAAGGCGGGTTAGTTCTGCCTGCAACTGCGCCTGGGCCCGGTCAAATTCCCGCTGCGCGGGGTTCAGAATCCGGACCCGGAAAACTTCCAACTGTTTTTCCGCTTCCTCCCTGGCGGCCTGCGCTTCCTCCAGGGTTTTACGGTTTCGCTCCCACTGTGCCCGCTCGCCGGGGTCGTCGATGCCGCGGTCGAGGAGAGTGCGGTACTCCTCGCGGGCGGTTTCGTAGTCAAGACGCGCCCTGGTTTCGGCTTCCCGGCGTTGCCGGAGGATGCCGGCAAGTTCGCTTTCCTGCTCGCGTAGCAGTCCCAGTTCCTGTTCCCGCCGGTCCAGCTCGTACGCCTGGTGCAACCTTGCGTAGTCCGGGTGGGGAAAGGCGCGATCAACGGCCACGGCCAGGCGCATGCCGCCGACCAGGAGAAATACGGCCAGCGCCAGGGCCAGGATCTTTTCCGCGCGCGAGACCTCCCTCTCAAACTGGGTTTCTTCCACGCTGTTCCTCCCCCGGGATCGCCTAATCGAGTTCCTCAGCGGGCCGTATCATTCTCCTTTTTACTCCCGGCGTGCACCGGATTCTTCCTTCCCGTCTCCGGTTCAGGGTAGACCTGCCTGCCGCACGGCAAGGAGTTGCCCTTCTCGCCTGACGGCCTCCGCCAGCCAGGCGGGGCAGGCATCGAGATCAACCAGGTCAACAATAAATTCCGTGGCGGCGTTGAGTCTTTTTCGCCAGGCCTTAACAAATGCCTGGAAAGTTGCCTGGTCCATAATCGGACTCCCTGAATTCCAGAGTGCCGGCCTGCATCGTTACCCCCATCATACCGGTGCGGCCGGGAGGCGTCAATATCTGGCATGCAGCCTGCTCTTACCTACCGGGCGCAGTCCCACTTATCCCTCAAAGCCTCGCGCATTGCCTTCTCGGCGGCGCAATGCGGCGCATACATTGAAGTGAAGTAATTTATACGACGGTGGACATCGCGAGGTGTTTTCCGTGATGTACAGGATTCTGGCGTTCGACGGCGGAGGCGTCCGGGGATCTCTGACCGCAACGCTGCTGAAACGGTTGAACGATCTGTATCCATCGCTCATCGGCAGCGCCGACCTTTTCGCCGGTACTTCCGTCGGGTCGTTCTTCGCTCTCGGGTTGGCCTACGGCCTGTCCGCCGACGACATGGTCCGCTTCAATTCAGAGCAAAACTGGAGGTTCATTTTCACGCCGGAACGCCCCGGCCTTTTCCGGCCCAAGTACGATATCGCCCATCTTACCCGGGCGCTGGCGGCGATTTTTCCACGGACTCTCCGCCTCGGGGACCTCGACCGCCGCGTGCTGGTTACCTCCTTTAGGGTGGCCGGCGCTCGCGGGGAGAATTGGACTCCCGTCCTTTTCCACAACTTCCCCGCGTCTCCGACGCGGGAGGTGCTTGTCCTGGACGCCGCCCTTGCCAGCGGGGTAGCCCCGGTCTATTTCCCTTCGCACGAAAAGTATGTTGATGGGGGCGTAGTGGCGAACAACCCCAGCGTGGCGGCCATTTCCGTTGCCGTCGACCAGAATGCGGGAGCCCAGGACCTGGGGAAAATTTGCCTTCTTTCTATCGGCACAGGTCTCAATCCGGAAAGGATAGAGGCCGACACGACGCGTTGGGGCGCTTCCCAGTGGATGTTGCACCCTTCCCCGCCGTTTCCTCTCATTAGCATCATGCTTGATGGTGCGGCCGAATTAAATGTCATTTTATGTTCTAAACTTCTCGGGAACCGGTTCTTCCGGCTTAACCCGATGCTGCCCCGAACGGTTATGATAGACGATTACAGGGCGATTCCCGACCTGGTTGTCCTCGGGCAAAGCTACGACCTGAGACCAGTTGCTGCCTGGATTGAAACCAACTGGCTCTAGATTTGTCGTCCGTGCCGGCACACGGTTGGCCGCCGTTTCTGTACCCTTTTTTCTCGTTGCCTGCGTCTATGTTGCGCGCAGCACGGTGCTGATCGCGCCGGCGGTAATGCTGGCCGGCAAGCCCACCGATCTGATGAAACTGAAGTACAACCCGGTTGTTTCCGGGGCCGTACCGGGGCGGTTGGGGAGCCCTGGCGAGTCCCGCTTGTTTTAGGAATGAGTGCGCCGTCCTGTTGCTTTTACCCGACTTCGGGTTACAATCGTGTTAGATGACTTACCTTAGGGTGCCCCCGTTCACGAGGTGGTTGCGGTGCGCGCCATGGTCTTGCGGCGGCCGGCCCCCATCGACGAAAACCCTCTGGAGGAGGCTTCGCCGGAGTTGCCGGAACCCGGGGCGGGCGAGATACGCATACGGGTCAGGGCTTGCGGTATATGCCACACCGATTTGCATATCATTGAGGGAGACCTGCCTCCGGCCAGGTTGCCGGTTATTCCGGGGCACCAGGTCGTGGGGGTGGTGGAGAGCATCGGCGAGGGGGTTGCCCGCTTCAGGAAAGGCGACCGGGTGGGAGTGCCCTGGGTTTACCGTACCTGCGGCGGCTGCGCCTTCTGCGCGCGCGGGGAGGAAAACCTGTGCCCGGAGGCATGGTTCACGGGTTACCACGTCGACGGCGGCTACGCAGAATACGTGGTGGCGCCGGCGGCGTTCGCGCTTGTCATCCCGCCCGGTTTCGGGGATGCCGAGGCGGCTCCTCTCCTTTGTGCCGGGATTATCGGCTACCGGGCGCTCAGGCTGAGCGGCATTCGGCCCGGTGATAGACTGGGAATGTACGGGTTCGGTGCCTCTGCCCACCTGGCCATACAGGTGGCCGTTTACCGGGGTTGCGAGGTATACGTCTTCAGCCGCGGCGAGGAGCACCGCCGGCTGGCGCGGGAGCTGGGGGCCGTCTGGACGGGGCAGGCCGAGCAGGAACCGCCGGTGAAGCTCGACGCCGGCATTATTTTTGCGCCCGCGGGATGGCTCGTCCCGCTGGCCTTGAAACACCTGCGGCCGGGCGGCACCCTGACCCTGGCCGGGATTACCATGACCCCGATCCCGGAGATGGAATACGCGCTTCTTTACGGCGAGCGAACCGTACGCAGCGTCGCCAACGCCACGCGCCGGGATGCCGAGGAGTTTCTTTCCCTGGCAGCGGCCATCCCGGTGCGCGTGCGCGTGCAAACCTTTGCGCTCACAGAAGCCAACCGGGCCCTGCAGCTGCTCAAGCGGGGGCAGATAAACGGCGCCGGGGTCCTGATGGTATGGGGGTGAAAGTCCGATGCACATAGGGGGTCCCTGAACTGATCCTGTTCTTTTTGACCGGCCTTGGACCAATAGTCTTGTTTGTCTTCGTGATGGTGATACTCTGGAAAATAATGAAGGCCCAGGAGTCAATAGCGGAATCGGTGCGGGAGATGGCCAAAAACACCCGAAAGGAAAGGATTGAAAGCCCGGGTGTGCAGGGTGTTCCAACGGAGAATTGAGAGGTGATTAGTCGATGGATATCCTTGAGGCCATCGGTAATACCCCGCTCGTCGCCTTGAGACGGTTGAGCCCCGGTCCCGGCGTGACAATCCTGGGGAAGCTTGAGGGCTGCAACCCGGGGGGTTCGGTCAAAGACCGCGCCGCCTACTACATGGTGCAAAGGGCAGAGATGGCGGGGGAACTCACGCCCGGAAAGACCATCCTTGAGGCCACCTCGGGAAACACCGGCATCGCCTTGGCGATGATCGGCGCGGCTAAAGGGTATCCCGTGAAGCTGGTGATACCCGGGTGCGTGAGCACGGAAAGACTGCGCATTCTGGAAGCATTCGGGGCAGAGGTCGTGCTTACGCCGGCCGGCGAGGGTACGGACGGCGCCATTCGCAAGGCCCAGGAGATTTTCCGCGGCGAGCCGGACAAATACTTTATGCCCGACCAGTTTTCCAACGGATATAATATCCTTGCCCATTACGAAACGACCGCCCCGGAGATCCTGGCCCAGACGAACGGAAGCCTTGACGTTGTCGTCGCCGGCATGGGGACGACGGGAACCATCATGGGGATTGCCCGCTACCTGAGAGAGAGGAAACCGCAGGTCAAAATCGTGGGTGTTGAGCCGGTGAAGGGCCACGCCATCCAGGGCCTCAAAAATATGGAAGAGTCTATCGTCCCGTCAATCTATGACCCTGCCTTGTTGGACGAAAAAATAACCGTTAACGATGACGAGGCTTTTGAAATGGCCAGGCTGCTGGCTACGCGCGAAGGGGTTTTCGTCGGGATGTCCAGCGGGGCGGCGGTCGCCGGGGCCTTAAAGGTGGCGCGGCAAATGCGGGCCGGGACCATTGTGGTCATTCTCCCCGATCGCGGGGACCGCTATTTAAGCACCACCCTTTTCCGGTCCATTTGCGCCAAGTGTTCTCCTTGAGCAAGCGCCCTTCCAACAACCGCAATACTTTTCCGGGATGGTGGAGTGAGCGTGCATTTAAACAAAATCAAGGATGACGTGTACTATATCGACGCGGCGGTGAATATGGGCCTGATCGTCAACGACCGCCGTGAGGCGCTTCTGGTGGACACCGGTATAGACGAGAGCGTGGCCCGGAAAGTCAGGCGCTTGTTGGAGGAAAACGGTCTCCATTTAAAGGGCATTATCATCACGCACGCTCACGCCGATCACTGCGGCGGTGCGCCCCACCTGGTTAAGGCCACCGGCGCCAGGGTATACGCAACGGCCTTTGAAAAGACGGTGCTGGAGTTTCCCGTCTGGGAACCGCTGTACCTGTTCGCCGGGGCGTATCCCCCGGCGCCTTTGCGCCACAAGTTTTTTCTTGCCCCGGGGGTCCGGGTAGACGAGGTAATAGGACCGGGGGTGCAAACCGTCGAAGGGTGCGAGGTCGAGGTGGTGGACTTGGCCGGGCATACCCTGGGCCAGGTGGGTGTTGCGGCACGCGGCGTGTTTTTCTGCGCCGATGCCGTGATCGCGCCGGAAGTTATCGCCAAGCACGGCGTGCCGCTGAATGCCAGCCTGGAAAAGGCCTTACAAACATTTGACTTGCTGGAAAACAGGCCTGACAGTTATTTTGTACCGGCGCACGGTAAGCCTGTGGACGACATCCGACCGGTGGTGGGCGCCAATCGTGACCGAATCAACGCGACCCTGGAGTGCATTCTGGCCCTGTCCGACCGTCCCCGCACGGTAGAAGAAGTTCTGGCCGCGGTGTGCGACGCGTGCGGCGTCAACATCAGCAACATGGGACAGTATTATTTGATGCACCTCACGGTTATGGCCTACCTGGGGTATCTTCTGGACCGGGAAAAGATATCTGTGTTCTACGAAGGGAACAGGCAGTCTTTTTACGCCTCTTCCACGACGACCGCCGTCCCATAAGCCACGATCTCGGCGGCCCCGGCCATCACCTGGGCGGTGGCAAAGCGTACGTCAACCACGGCGTTGGCGCCCAGTTTTTCTGCCTCGGCCGTCATGCGCCGGATTGCTTCTGCGCGGGCAGAGGTCATCAGTTGGGTATATTCCTTAATTTCGCCGCCTACCAGGTTGCGCAACGCGGCAACGATATCACGCCCGAGGTGGCGGGTGCGCACGACGTTGCCCGCGACCAGTCCGAGGGTGCGCACAATCCGTTTCCCGGCAACGGTCGAGGAAGTGGTTACGGTCATCCTTCGTCCCCTTCCTTTCTACGCTCAAGCCACAGGGCGAGCAACAAGATTAACTTCTAAAGTATTCTAGCACGGGGCGGTGCCGAATAAAACCGCAGGGCGAAATTTTTTCTAACACGGCGTACGCAGAAAGCCGGCGGTCTGCGGGCGAAAAAAAGTCTTGTGGCGGCTAAAGACGGGCAAAATACAGGTGTTGTACATTTATGGTTTTGTGTTATACTTTAGTTAAAGTCAAACAAAGTCAAACCACATTTGAAACTCATGGTGGGGTGAGCACTATTGGGGCTAGGGGTTTTGGCAGTATCGCGGACTACATAGCAGCTTACCTGCGCAAGTTATTGGAAGAAAGTCCTGAAGGGTACATCGAGATCCGGCGCAGCGATCTCGCGGCGCAGTTCAGGTGCGTACCCTCCCAGATTACGTATGTTTTGGCTACACGCTTCAATGCCCGTACGGGCTTTCTTGTAGAAAGCCGGCGTGGTGGCGGCGGGTACGTCCGCATTGTAAAGCTGCCGGTTGGCATGGGGAGCGACCCGGTGCGCCGGCTTCTGGAAGCCGTCGGGTCGGCTATCTCCCAGCAGGAAGCGGAGGGCGTCATCCTTCGGTTGCGTGAAGAAGAATTTATTACCCCCCGTGAAGCACGCTTGATGCTGGCGGTTTGTGCGGAGGCGGCGGCCCGCTGGAACCCACCCTGGAGGGATATGGCGCGGGCCGATGCACTCAGGAGCATGCTCGGTGCGTTGCTCCGCGAAAATAGATAAAGGAGGGGTGGCCGGTGCTGTGCGAGAAATGCAAAGAACGCCCGGCGACGGTACACTACACGGAGATCGTGAATAACCAGAAGCGGGAAATGCATCTTTGCGAGGTTTGCGCCCGCGAAGAAGGCGTGGGTACCTTTGGTTTTTTCCCGCAGCTGGACCTGCATAACTTCCTGGCCGGCATCCTGGAACCCGAGCCCACGGGCTTGAAGGTGCGGCCGGCCGAGGTGAGGTGCCCCGCGTGCGGTCTTACGGAAGGGGAGTTTGCCGCCCAGGGGCTGCTGGGGTGCGGCGAATGCTACAACCACTTCACCGCTCGCCTGGAGCCAGTCCTGCGCCGCATCCACGGGGCCACCAGGCACGTAGGGAAAACGCCGGCAAAGGCCGTGGCTGTCCAGGGCAGGCAAGCCACCAGAGCGGATGAAATTGAACGCCTGAAGGCAGAACTCGCCGAAGCTGTGGCCCGGGAGGAGTTCGAGCGGGCTGCCGAATTGCGCGACCGCATCCGGACCCTGGAGCAGGGGCGCAGGTAGAGGAGGGAACAGGGTGGCGCTAAAGGACACACTCGCGAACGCGTACAGCGCGTGGATGGGTGCAGGACCGGAGGACGACGTGGCCATCTCGAGCCGGGTACGCCTGGCCCGGGCGCTGGCAGGCTTTCCCTTTCCGCACCGTCTCCGCCGCGAAAAGGCCGAAGAGGTTATCCACGCCGTGGCCCTGGCCATCAGGCAGCCGCAGGTCATCCAGAAGGTTGGCCGGTTGGAGCTGGTACGGATGACAGAATTGTCACCTATCGAGAGGCAGATACTGGTCGAGAAACACCTCATCAGCCCCGACCTGACCAAGGATGCGGAGAAACGGGCGGTTGTCCTCTCCGAGGACGAGACGATAAGCATCATGGTCAACGAGGAGGACCACCTGCGTATCCAGTGCCTGTTGCCGGGACTGCAACTGGAACAAGCCTGGCGGCTGGCAGATACGGTAGACACGGCTCTTCAGTCGTTTCTCGCGTTCGCGACTTCGGAGAGGCTGGGGTTCTTAACCGCCTGTCCCACGAACGTGGGCACCGGGTTGCGGGCTTCCGTGATGCTCCATTTACCGGCGCTGGCCATGGCGCGGCAGATTAAGGAGGCGCTCACCGCCGTTGCCAAGCTGGGGCTGGTGGTGCGCGGCCTGTACGGCGAGGGAACCGAGGCTAAAGGTAATTTCTTCCAGATATCCAACCAGATCACCCTGGGGCAGAAAGAGGATGAAATCGTTGCCAATCTGGTTTCGGTAACGCGGCGGATTATTGCGCAGGAACGCACGGCGCGCCAGGTACTGTACCGGGAGCGCCGTGAGATGCTGGAGGACAGGGTTTGCCGGGCATACGGCGCCCTGCGTCACGCGCGGGTGATCAGTTCGGAGGAGGCGCTGCGGCTGCTCTCGGACGTCCGTCTGGGGATTGACCTGGGTGTTATCCAGGGGGTGCCGCGCCGCCTGTTAACCGAACTTATGGTCATGACCCGCCCGGCCTTTCTTGTCAGGCTCGCGGGCAAGGATCTGCCTCCATTCCCGCGCGACGTTTACCGGGCGCAGTTGATAAGGGAAAGACTCAAGCAATTTTAAGATAGGGGGGAAATGTGTGTTCGGAAGGTTTACCAAGCGCGCGCAGCGCGTGCTCCATCTGGCACGGGAAGAGGCGCAGCGGATGAACTACCCTTACGTGGGTACGGAACACCTTCTCCTGGGATTGATCCGCGAAGGTGAAGGTGTAGCGGCACGGGTTCTGGCCGAGATGGGGATCGATGCCGAGAAGGTGCGCCAGGCGGTGACGCAAATGGTAGAACCCGCCGAGGCCCCTGGCATCCTGGAGGTTACCCTGACCCCGCGTGCCAAGCGGGTGCTGGAGCTGGCCATCGACGAGGCCAGGCGTCTTGGGCACAACTACGTGGGTACGGAGCACCTCCTGCTGGGGCTCATCCGTGAGGGTGAGGGTGTAGCCGCCCAGGTGTTGACCGGCATGGGGGCCGATCTCGAGCGGACGCGGGAAAAGGTACTGCAGCTTCTGGGCGGCGTAACCGCCGGCGGCGGCCCGGCGGCGATGGGTGCCGGGCAGCGCGGTAAGGCAACGCCTACCCTGAACCAGTTCGGGCGCGACCTGACGCAGCTGGCGAGGGAGGGCAAACTTGATCCCGTAGTTGGCCGGGAAAAGGAGATCGAACGGGTTATCCAGATCCTGAGCCGCCGCACGAAAAACAACCCGGTGCTCATCGGCGATCCCGGTGTAGGTAAAACCGCCATTGTGGAGGGTCTGGCGCAGCGCATCGCCGAGGGTAACGTGCCCGAGGTGCTGATCAACAAGCGGGTGGTGGCGCTCGACCTGGCCTCGGTAGTGGCCGGTACCAAGTACCGCGGCGAGTTTGAGGAGCGGCTCAAGCGGATCGTGGACGAGATACGCAACGCCGGGAACATCATCGTCTTCGTCGACGAGATGCATACCTTGATCGGCGCGGGGGCCGCGGAGGGGGCCATTGACGCGGCCAACATCCTTAAGCCGGCCCTGGCACGGGGCGAGTTCCAGACTATCGGCGCGACCACGCTTGACGAGTACCGCAAGCACGTGGAGCGCGACCCGGCGCTGGAACGCCGCTTCCAGCCCATCATGGTCAACGAGCCCACGGTGGAGGAAACCATTGCCATCCTCAAGGGGCTGCGCGACAAGTACGAGGCGCACCACCGCGTGCGCATCACTGACGAGGCCCTGGTCGCCGCGGCGCGGCTCTCCGACCGGTACATCACCGACCGGTACCTGCCGGACAAGGCCATCGACCTGGTTGACGAGGCTTCTTCCCGGGTGCGCCTGCAGGCCTTCACGGCGCCGCCGGACCTGAAGGAACTGGAGGAAAGGCTCGAAGAAATTCAGAAAGAGAAAGAGGCGGCCGTGGCCGCCCAGGAGTTTGAAAAGGCGGCCCAGTTGCGCGACCAGGAGCGCCAGCTGAAGGAGAAGCTGGCGCAATCCAGGGAGGCGTGGCGCCAGCAAAAGGGCGGCGACGAACTGGTGGTCACCGAGGAGGATATCGCGCACATCGTTTCCAGCTGGACCGGCATTCCGGTAAAGAAGCTTGCCGAGGACGAGTCGGAGCGCCTCTTGAAGATGGAGGAGATCCTGCATAAGCGTGTGGTAGGGCAGGACGAGGCAGTGCGGGCCGTGGCGCGGGCAATCCGCCGGGCGCGCGCCGGCTTAAAGGACCCGAAGCGACCCATTGGTTCTTTCATCTTCCTGGGGCCGACCGGTGTCGGCAAGACTGAGCTGGCCAGGGCGCTGGCCGAGGCGCTCTTCGGCGATGAGGATGCCCTGGTGCGCCTCGACATGTCGGAATACATGGAAAAGTTCGCCGTGTCGCGGCTGGTGGGTGCACCGCCGGGGTATGTTGGTTACGAGGAGGGCGGCCAGCTGACGGAAGCCGTGCGGCGCCGCCCGTATACCGTCGTCCTGCTGGACGAAATCGAAAAGGCGCACCCGGATGTCTTCAACATCCTGCTCCAGGTGCTTGAGGACGGGCGCCTGACCGATGCCAAGGGGCGCACGGTTAACTTCCGGAACACGGTTATTATCATGACCTCGAACGTGGGTGTGCACCTGTTAAGAAAGGAGGGTACCCTTGGCTTCCGGGCCGGCGAAGACCAGAAGGAGAGCTACGAGCGGATGAAAACGGCGGTGATGGGAGAACTCCACCGGACCTTCCGGCCGGAATTCCTGAACCGTATTGACGAGATAATCGTCTTCCACTCCCTGACGGCCGAACACATCCGCCAGATTGTGGACCTGATGCTGAACGAAGTGGCCGCGCGGGTGAAAGAAAGCGAGATCGAGGTCGCCTTTACCGACGCGGCGAAAGAAGTGCTGGCCCGCGAGGGGTTCGACGAGAAATTCGGTGCCCGGCCGTTACGGCGGACCATCCAGCGGCTGGTAGAGGACCGGTTGTCGGAGGAACTGCTCAAAGGGACCTTCAACCGTGGCGACAAGGTAGTTGTAGACGCCGCCGACGGCCAGATCGTGGTGCGCAAGACTTAACCCCGCATACAAGCGGGGTCTTTTTCTTGTCCGGTTGCTTGCCAAATGCTATATTTATGAGTATACCTCAAGTGCTTGTTTAAGGAAGGAAAAGTTATGCGTTGCCGGGAATGCGGTTACTATTCCCCCCGCTGGCTTGGCCGGTGTCCGGGTTGCGGTGCCTGGCACTCTTTTGCCGAAGAGGAAAAGGAAAAAAAGGTTTTGCCCACCGGCGAGCCGCCGCGGCCGCTGACCGAAATCCTGGGAGAACAAGAAGACCGCTTCGCCAGCGGTTTCGGGGAAGTGGACCGGGTGCTGGGTGGCGGGATTGTCGCCGGGTCCGTGGTGCTGGTAGGGGGCGACCCGGGAATCGGCAAGTCGACGCTGCTGCTGCAGGTGGCGCATCACGTGGCCGGGACGGGGAGCGGCGTGCTGTACGTTTCCGGCGAGGAGTCGGCCCGCCAGATCCGTATGCGGGCCGAACGCCTGGGAGCGGTGGGGTCCCACGTCTACCTCCTGTGTGCAACCGATCTGGAGGTTATCGCGGCACATATCAGAGAACTTAAACCCCGCCTGGCGGTCGTTGATTCCATCCAGACGGTGTTTTTGGCCGACCTGGGTACCCTGCCGGGCAGCATCGGCCAGGTGCGGGAGTGTGCCCTGCGTTTGACCCGGCTGGCGAAGGAGACGGGGACGGCTATATTTCTTGTCGGGCACGTCACCAAGGAAGGGGTGCTGGCCGGACCCCGCGTCCTGGAACATATTGTGGATACCGTGTTGTACCTGGAAGGAGAAAAGCACCAGGCCTTTCGCATCCTCCGCGGCGTAAAAAACAGGTTTGGCTCCACGAACGAGATCGGCATCTTCGAGATGGGAACGGCGGGTCTCGTAGAGGTGGCCGAGCCGGGAACGCTGTTCCTGTCCCATTACGGTGACGCCGAGGTGCCCGGGACGGCAGTGGTTCCCAGCATCGAAGGCACACGGCCGGTGCTGGTAGAAATCCAGGCCCTGGTATGCCCTACCGGTTACGGGACGCCCCGCCGTATGACGGCCGGTGTGGATTACAACCGGGTGGTGCTGCTGGCCGCGGTTCTGGAAAAGCGGGTGGGGCTGTGTCTCAGTACGCAGGATATCTATGTAAACGCCGTCGGCGGCGTGCGCCTCGCCGAACCGGCCGTTGACCTGGCCGTGGCGGTAGCGCTGGCGTCAAGCTTCCGGGAGGTTCCGGTAACTCCGCGCACGGTGGTGATGGGGGAGGTTGGCCTGACGGGAGAAGTACGCCCGGTGGCCGGTATGGAAAAGCGGATCCGCGAAGCGGCCAGGCTCGGCTTCAGGAACATCGTGCTGCCCGCAGCCAATCTCCCGGTACAGAACGCAGGCGGCGTGGATCTTTGCGGGGTGAGGACCTTGCGGGAGGCCCTCGACCTCGTCCTTATATCATAAGACCCGGGGGTGGAGTGGGATGCAGGACGAAAAGGAACAGCATTTGCTCAAGATTTTACGGGCAGTGGCACCGGGGACGCCTTTAAGGGAAGGGCTGGAACAGATCCTGCGCTCGGAAAGCGGCGCCCTGATCGTGGTGGACGACCGGCCCGAGGTGATGGAGATTGCCGAAGGGGGGTTTACGGTCAACGCCGAATTTTCCCCCGCCCGCCTGTACGAACTGGCCAAGATGGACGGCGCCATCATCCTGAGCCAGGACGCGCGGCGCATTGTGGCTGCCAACACGCAACTGGTGCCCGACCTGAGCATTCCCTCCACGGAAACCGGTATCCGCCACCGCACGGCGGAGCGTGTCGCCCGCCAGACCGATGCGATGGTTATTGCTATCTCGCAGCGGCGCGGCATTATAACGGTGTATAAAGGGGCGATCAAGTATCTTTTGCGCGACCTGGAGGTGATCTTCACAAAGGCAAACCAGGCCCTGCAGACCCTTGAGAAATACCGCGCCGTGCTGGACAGAATCCTGGTGAACCTTGGGATTCTGGAGTTTGAGGACAGCGTTACCCTCTACGAAGTCTGTAAGGCCATCCAGCGCATGGAGATGACCATGCGCGTGGGCAAGGAGATCGAAAAGTACATTGCGGAGCTCGGGACCGAGGGGCGCCTGATAACCATGCAACTCGAAGAACTGGTATCTAACCTGGAACCAGAAGCGCTCCTGATCATCCAGGACTATGGGGAACTACCGCCCGAAAAGACTCCCAAGCACGTACTGAATGTTCTCAGTTCCTGGCCTAGTGAAGATCTTTTAGACCTGGTCCTGATCGCGCGCGCCCTGGGTTATGCCGGCGGCGGGAGCATACTGGAGCAGTCGATCTCGCCGCGCGGGTACCGTGTTTTGAATAAGATTCCCCGTCTGCCCCTGCCGGTAATCGAAAACCTGGTGCAAACCTTTGGTAATCTTCGGCGTATTCTTGACGCGTCTATTGAGGAGCTGGACAGTGTTGAGGGGATTGGTGAAACGCGGGCCAGGGCGATCAAGGACGGGCTTAAGCGGTACTGGGATCAGCTGCTGCAAGAGCGTTACAGGTAGAAATTAACAGGGCGTGCCCAGGCGCGCAATTTTGACAAGAACAGTTATTTTGTGGTATAATGAAATGTGTTAAAGGTACAGGGGCTTTTTGGGAGGTGGCGCGTTGTTCAAAATCGGTGATAAGGTTGTTTACCCGATGCACGGGGCCGGTGTCATCGAAGCCATCGAAGAGAAAGAGATTCTGGGCAAGCGGCAGCAGTACTACGTGTTGCGCTTGCCTATAGGGAATATGAAGGTGATGGTTCCCATTGCGAACGGCGAGGAGATCGGTCTCCGTGAGGTCATACCGCGCGAAGAGGTGCCGAAAGTTTTCGGTGTCCTGCGCGGGAAGGGCACGCAGATGCCGGGCAACTGGAATCGGCGGTACCGGGCCAACCTGGAGAAGATGAAGAGCGGTAACATCTTCGAGGTGGCCGAGGTTGTCAGAAACCTTGCCCGGCGCGAGCGCGAGAAGGGGCTTTCGTCCGGGGAAAAGAGAATGCTTGAAAGCGCAAGGCAGATTTTAATTAGTGAGTTGGTATTGGCAACAGAACTTGAAGAAGATAAAGCGCGCTCCTTAATTGAAGAAGCTTTTGCTTAAAGACTGGCGGAAAAATTCGCCAGTTTTTTTTATTGAACGAGCTGATGGTGCGACCTTATAATAGGGATAAGTATAAGCAGGAAAAACTGTATTAAACTAGATTGAAAGGGAGGTGAAGAAACGTGGTGCGGAAGGCTGCTTTTGTTTTTTTGGTGCTTCTTTTTACCGTAGCCGGTGGCCTGGGAGCCTTTCTTATCTGGCAACAAGCCTTTTTTGTGCCTGCCGTCAACATCGGGCTGGCCATTCTGCTGGTGTTTTTTGGTTTTGCCGTCGGACTTGCGCTGGCGCCGCGCCTTATCGATTTTACCGTTTGGGCAGCCACCCGTGTTGAGCAATACCTGCAAAAAGTACCGGTTACCGACCTTGTTTCCGGTACCGTCGGCCTTATCCTCGGACTTATTATTGCTAATCTTTTCGGCTCCGTGCTGGCTTCCTTTGGCTGGGTTGGCAAGGGTATCTGGATCGTCGTCACCGCCTTTCTCGGTTACCTCGGGCTGAGCATAGGTGTAAAGAAACGCGAAGAGGTGGTGGCGCTTTTTACCGGCATCAAATTCGGTAAAGAGAAGGCAGCGCGTGGGGAGACCAAGGTACTTGACACCTCGGCGATCATCGACGGTCGGATCGCCGATCTGTGTGCCAGCGGCTTCCTGGAGGGCACCCTGATTGTCCCGGCCTTTATTCTGGAAGAACTGCAGCGGATCGCCGATTCCAATGACATCCTGAAACGGAACCGCGGGCGGCGAGGGCTGGACGTGTTAAACGAAATCCGTCGCCGGGCCGAAGTTAAGGTCCAGATTTACGAAAATTCCAAGGGGTTAGAAGATGCGGCGGATGTGGACGCCAAGCTGGTCCGCCTGGCCAAGAAGCTCGGCGGCAAGATTATTACCACCGATTTCAACCTGAATAAGGTGGCCGAGCTCCAGGGCGTGAAAGTGCTGAACATCAACGAGCTTGCCAACGCCCTGAAGCCCGTCGTTCTGCCCGGCGAGGAAATGGTAGTTACGGTCATCAAGGACGGGAAAGAGGCCGGACAGGGCGTCGGGTACCTTGACGACGGCACCATGATCGTTATCGATGGTGGTAAGAAACACATCGGGCAAACCATTAAGGTGCTCGTGACAAGCGTGCTCCAGACCACGGCGGGGCGGATGATCTTTGCCAAGCCCAAGGTGGTGAAACGCGACGGGGCTTCGCGGCTTAACGGGGTGAACGTGGTTGGCTGAGGTGCACGCACTGGTGGTTGCGGCCGGCCGCGGCAGCCGGATGGGGGATAATGGTCCTCCCAAACAGTACCGGCTCCTGGCCGGCCTTCCGGTTTTAATACGCTCATTGCGTGTTTTTGAGGCCGCCACTTTTGTGACCGGTATTACCCTGGTGGTACCCCAGGGGGATGAGGACCGCTGCCGGGAGATGCTCGGCCGGTACGGGGTGCAGAAGGTGGCAACCGTGGTGGGCGGCGGCGCCGAGCGGCAGGATTCGGTCCGCGCGGGCCTGGCAAAACTCCCGCCGTGTGAACTGGTGGCCATTCACGATGCGGCGCGTCCTTTTCTGAAGCCCGGGCACCTTGAAGCCGTGGTCATGGCCGCCGCCTCAAGCGGCGCCGCGACGCTGGCGGTCAGGCCGCGGGATACGGTTAAACTGGCCGGCGGTGACGGGATTTGGCTGACGCCGCCGCGCGACGCGGTGTGGCTGGTGCAAACGCCGCAGGTGTTCCGCTACGAGATCATTACCGCCGCGCACCGGCGCGCCGTGGCGGAGGGCTGGCGGGCGACCGACGACACCACCCTTGTGGAAATGATGGGGTACCGGGTGCAGATGGTGGAGGGCGACCATATGAACTTCAAAATCACTGAGCCCGAGGACATGCGCCTGGCGGTGCGCCTTACGGAAGCGGACGTAGTGCGCGTGGGCATAGGGTACGACGTGCACCGCCTGGTTGCCGGTCGGAGACTTGTTCTTGGCGGGGTCGAAGTTCCCTACGCACTGGGCCTGGAGGGACATTCCGACGCTGATGTCCTCGTACACGCCGTCATGGATGCCCTTCTCGGCGCGGCGGGCCTGGGGGATATAGGACATCACTTCCCCGACACGGACGCCCGCTACCGGAACGCTTCGAGTATCATGCTCCTGGCGTGCGTCGTTGATCTCTTGCGGCAGCACGGTTACCGGCCCACGCATATTGATGCAGTCCTGGTTGCCGAGAAGCCGAAGATGGCCCCCTTCATTGAAGCCATGCGGGCGAACATCGCGCGGGCCGCGGGCGTTGCGCCGGCAGCGGTAAATATTAAGGCCACGACCACGGAGGGATTGGGCTTCACGGGGAGGGGCGAAGGCATCGCCGCCTATGTCGTTACCGGGTTGACTGTGCTATAATGTAAAACGATTTTGGCATCAACGACGGGTATTGGAGGCAAACGGTTTATGGTAACAGATATTGCTGCGCAGGTAACGAACCGGACGGGCATCAAAGTCTTTCCCCGGGACGTGCTAAGGGTGGTTGGAGCGCTCGGGACGACGGATAATTTCTGGCGGGTGGCTTCTCTCGTACGCCTCCCCTTCAATGCCGTCGCCGAGATCCTGAACTCGTTGACCGAGGCGGGCGTGGTGGTTGTCGAAGCCGGGTCGCTGCGCCTCTCGCCTGCGGGTCACGCGTGGGTAGAGGAGGCACGGATCGAGGCGCCGTTTGTGGCCAGATGCCGGAGCTGCGGGGGCCGCGGGTTGGATCTCGGTCCTTTCCAAGAACTGCTGGCGTGGTTGCACGAAATCGGCAGGTTGCGGCCGGCGCCGATCAAGGAGTTCGACCAGGGGTATGTAACCCCGGAATCGACCGTCGCCCGGGTGGCCTTGCTCGCCGCCCGGGGCGACCTGGCGGATAAAGAGTTGCTTGTCCTGGGCGACGACGATCTGGTAAGTCTGGCGGCCGCTTTTACCCGGCGGCCGAAGCGCGTGGTCGTCCTGGAGGTGGACCCGCGCCTGACCCGCTTCATCGAGGAGGCGGCGCGGGCCTATGACCTGGCGGTTGAGGTTCTGGAACAGGATATACGCGCCAGGTGGCCGGAGCATCTTCTGCGCCGGTTTGACACGTTCCTGACCGACCCGCCGGAAACCCTGGAAGGACTCGATGTTTTCCTGGGGCGGGGTCTGGCCAGCCTGAAAGGGCCCCGCTGTGCCGGGTATTTTGGCCTCACGTTCACCGAGTGCTCTTTGGAAAAGTGGCAGTTGTTGCAACGTCGGTTAACCGGCAGGTTCGGGGTGGTGATTACCGACATCATCGCCGACTTCAACGAATACGTGAACTGGGATTACCTTTTGGACAGCGTAAGAAAGGATCTCGGTTTCGTGCAGGTGCCGCCGGCAGGCAACTGGTACCGGTCGGCGATGTACCGGGTGGAAGTGGTGGAGAGCGTTGCCGGGCACACCGACAGCGCAAGTGACGCAGAATTGTACGTCGACCGGGAGGCCCTGGTTTACACGGGCCGCGCTTAGTTGTGGC
>Ga0209479_1000571_pt1 | contig 54878 bp, 73 predicted proteins | sample DewCreD2012metaG_2_FD_184112 | JGI IMG/M metagenome (GOLD analysis project Ga0209479, IMG submission 184112) | Hot spring sediment bacterial and archeal communities from British Columbia, Canada, to study Microbial Dark Matter (Phase II) - Dewar... ...
TTGAGATGGTGATGCCCGGGGACAACATCCGGCTGGACATAGAGTTGATTACGCCGATCGCGATTGAAGAGGGCCTGCGCTTCGCCATCCGGGAAGGCGGCCGCACGGTGGGGGCCGGCGTGGTCACCGGCATTACGGAATAGGTGAGGAGGGAGCCGATGCGCAGGCAAAAGATCCGCATCCGCCTGCGGGCCTTTGACCATAAGATGCTCGACCAGTCGGCCCAGAAAATCGTGGAGACGGCCAGGCGAACGGGTGCTTCCGTCGCCGGCCCGATTCCCCTGCCGACGGAAAAGAACATTTACACCATCTTGCGCTCGCCGCACAAGGACAAGGACTCGCGGGAGCAGTTTGAGATCAGGACACACAAGCGGCTGATTGACATCCTTGAACCCACGGCGAAGACGGTGGATGCGCTGATGCGGCTCGATTTGCCGGCCGGGGTCGAGATCGAGATCAAGCTGTAACCCGGGTGGCAGGAGGTGGAAGGTTTGCCTAAGGGAATTATTGGCGTGAAGGTCGGTATGACCCAGCTTTTCACGCCGGAAGGACTGGCGGTACCGGTTACGTTGATCGAAGCCGGCCCCTGCAAAGTGGTCCAGATCAGGACCACGGCGCGGGACGGGTACGAGGCGGTGCAGCTCGGTTTCGGCGCTATGAAGGAGTGGCGGGCCAACAAGCCCCTGCGGGGTCATTTTGCCCGCGCGGGACTAAAGCCCCTGCGGTACCTCCGGGAGATAAGGGTTGACGATGCCAGCAAGTACCAGGTGGGCCAGGAGATCAAGTGCGACCTCTTCCAGCCGGGGGAACGCGTTGATGTTACCGGCATCACCAAGGGACGCGGGTTCGCCGGTGGCATCAAGCGGCACGGTTTTCACCGCGGGCCTATGGCCCACGGTTCCAAGTATCACCGCCGCCCCGGCGCTCTGGCGGCGAAAGCACCGGCCCGCGTTTTTAAAGGCCGGCCTTTGCCCGGGCACTACGGGGTAGAGCGGGTTACGGTCCAGAACCTGGAAGTAGTGCACGTAGACCCGGAGAAGAACATTCTGGCGGTAAAGGGCGCGGTTCCCGGACCGCGCGGCGGCCTGGTCGTTATCAAGGAAGCCGCAAAGGCCAACTGAAAGGAGGGGCGGTCGTGCCAAGAGTAGCGGTATACAACACGCAGGGCGAACAGGTGGGGGAAATCGACCTGAAGGATGAGGTCTTCGGCGTCCCGGTTAACGAAGCGGTGCTGCACGAGGTAATGGTCATGTACCGGGCCAACCGGCGGCGCGGCTCCCACGATACGAAGACCAGGGCCGAAGTTTCCGGCGGGGGCCGGAAACCGTGGCGGCAGAAAGGTACGGGGCGTGCACGGCACGGGAGCATCAGGTCGCCCATCTGGCGCGGTGGGGGTATCGTTTTCGGACCGCACCCGCGCGATTACGGCTACGAGGTGCCCAAGAAAGTGCGGCGCCTGGCTTTGAAATCGGCACTTTCAGCCCGTGTCCAGGAGGGGAAACTCCTGGTCCTGGACGGGCTGGAACTGGACGCACCCAAGACCAAAGAGATGGTCAGGATTTTAAACAATCTCAAGGTACAGGATAAGGCCCTGGTGGTCACCGGGGAGAAGAACGAAAACGTGGTCAAGTCGGCACGCAACCTGCCCGGTGTAATGTCCACGGAGGCGTCCCTGTTAAACGCGTACGACGTCCTGCGCCACGGCACGGTAGTCATGACCAGGGACGCCGTCGCCAAGGTGGAGGAGGTGCTGGCCGGATGAAGGATGCGCGCGACATTATTATCCGGCCGGTGATCACGGAAAAATCCATGGCGTTACTCGAGCAGAACAAGTATACCTTCATCGTGCATCCGGACGCGAATAAGACAGAGATTAAGAAAGCCGTGGAAGAGCTCTTTAAGGTGAAGGTGCTGAAGGTGAACACCCTGATTCGCCGCGGCAAGCAAAAGCGGGTGCGCAGGGTGCTGGGTATGACGCCGACAACCAAGCGCGCCGTGGTGACCCTGCGGCCGGGGGATAAGATCGAGATCTTTGAGGGCGTGTAAAGTAAGGAGGAATGGAAAATGGCGATAAAAAAGTACCGGCCAACTTCCCCGGGTCGCCGCTTTGTAACGGTCGCGGACTTTAAGGAACTGACCGCCACCGAACCGGAGAAGTCGCTTCTGGCTCCGCTTAAGAAGACCGGGGGCCGGAACAACCAGGGGCGGATTACGGTGCGCCACCGCGGCGGCGGGCATAAGCGGCTTTACCGGATCATCGATTTCAAGCGGGATAAAGACGGTGTTCCGGCGCGTGTGGCCAGCATCGAGTATGACCCCAACCGCTCGGCCCGCATTGCCCTGCTGCACTATGCGGACGGAGAGAAGCGGTACATTCTGGCACCTGCGGGTCTGGAAGTGGGGCAGACGGTGGTTTCGGGTGCGGGGGCGGACATCAAGCCGGGCAACACTTTACCCCTAAGAAATATTCCCACCGGCACGCTCATTCACAACCTGGAGCTGCGGCCCGGACAGGGGGGTAAGGTGGTACGGTCGGCCGGCGCGGCTGCCCAGTTAATGGCTAAAGAAGGAGAATTTGCGCACGTCCGCCTGCCTTCGGGCGAGGTGCGGCTCTTCCCCTTAGACTGCCGGGCGACCATCGGTCAGGTGGGCAACATTGAGCACGAGAACATTACGGTCGGGAAAGCTGGGCGTAACCGCTGGCTGGGGATCAGGCCGACGGTGCGCGGTGTCGTGATGAATCCGGTCGATCACCCGCACGGCGGCGGCGAGGGGCGGTCCCCCATCGGGCGTCACCCGGTTACGCCGTGGGGCAAGCCAGCGCTCGGGGTCAAGACCCGGAAGAAGAACAAGCCCAGCGACCGGCTAATTGTTCAGCGGCGTAAGTAAGGGGGTGTGCGCGTGGGTCGCTCGCTAAAGAAAGGACCGTACTGCGATCCCAAGCTGCTGAGAAAGATTGAAACGATGAACAAAAAGGGTGAAAAGCGGGTTATCAAGACCTGGTCGCGAAGGTCAACCATCTTTCCCCAGATGATCGGGCACACCATTGCTGTTTACGACGGGCGCAAACACGTGCCCATTTACATAACCGAGGAAATGGTCGGACACAAGCTCGGTGAGTTTGCCCCGACAAGGACCTTCCGGGGCCACGGCGCACATACCGAGCGGTCCACGGCCTTGAAGTAGGGGGGACGGCAATGGAAGCCAAGGCCGTAGCCAGGTACATACGCATTGCGCCCTACAAGGTACGGCAGGTGGTTGACCTGATACGCGGGAAAAAGGTTGACGAGGCCTTGGCCATCCTGCGCTTTACGCCCAAGCGGGCAGCGCACGTGGTGGCAAAGGTCGTTAAGTCGGCGGTAGCCAATGCGGAGCATAACTACGACATGCTGCGCGATGAACTCGTTATCAGCCGGGCCTACGTGGACCAGGGCCCCACGCTGAAGCGCTGGAGACCGCGGGCGTACGGCCGCGCCAACATAAGAAGGCGCCGCACCAGCCACATTACGATCGTAGTATCGGATGGGAAGGAGGGATAGGCTTGGGGCAAAAGGTTGATCCGCGCGGTTTGCGACTTGGCATCATTCGTGACTGGGACGCCAAATGGTACGCCGACAAGAAGCACTTCGCCTCCCTCCTTCTGGAGGATGTGAAGATAAGGAAATACATCAAGGAGAAACTGCACCAGGCTGGTATTTCCCGGATCCAGATCGAGCGCACGGCCAACCGGATCCGCATCGGCATCCACACGGCCAAACCGGGTATCGTTATCGGCCGCGGCGGCGCCGAGGTGGAGGCCCTGCGCAAGGAACTGGAACGGCTTACCGGCCGGCAGGTCAGTATTAACATTATTGAGATTAAGGTTCCCGAAATCGACGCGCAACTGGTCGCCGAGAACGTGGCCGCTCAGATCGAGAAGCGTGTTGCCTTCCGCCGGGCGATGAAGCAGGTGGTCGGCCGGGCAATGAAGATGGGCGCCAAGGGGATTAAGGTGGCCGTCTCCGGCCGGCTGGCGGGTGCGGAGATCGCGCGCACAGAATGGTACTCCGAGGGCAAGGTGCCGCTGCACACGCTGCGCGCGGACATCGATTACGGCTTTGCGGAGGCCGATACCACTTACGGGAAGATCGGCGTGAAGGTTTGGATCTACAAGGGCGAAGTGCTGCCGGAGAAGGCTCTCGATGAAGGAGGCAGACGGTAATGTTAATGCCCAAGCGGGTTAAGTATAGAAAGCAGCACCGGGGCCGCATGACCGGCAAGGCCAAGGCCGGCACCGAGGTCTTTTACGGGGAATACGGTTTGCAGGCGCTTGAGCCCGCGTGGATAACCAGCCAGCAAATCGAGGCCGCGCGGATCGCGATTACGCGGCACATCCGGCGCGGTGGGAAGGTCTGGATCAGGATTTTCCCGGATAAGCCGGTGACGGCCAAGCCTGCCGAAACGCGGATGGGGAGCGGTAAGGGCTCGCCGGAGTACTGGGTCGCGGTGGTTAAACCCGGACGCGTCATGTTTGAACTCGCAGGCGTACCGGAAGAGGTGGCACGGGAGGCGTTGCGCCTCGCGTCACACAAGTTGCCTTGCAAGACGCGGATTGTAAAACGTGCGGAAGTAGGTGAGGCCGGTGAAGGCTAGGGAACTTCGGGACATGAGCGACGAGGAGTTGAGGAAGAAGCTGGCCGAATCTAAAGACGAGCTGTTCCGCCTGCGCTTTCAGCATGCCACCGGACAACTGGATAACCCGATGAAACTCAAGGAAGTAAAGCGGCGCATCGCGCGCCTGAGAACCATCATGCGCGAGCGCGAGCTGGGTATCAGGCACGGCTAGGCCGCGAGGAGGTAAGAGGATGGAACGAGGCCACCGTAAGACACGCACGGGTTACGTGGTCAGCGATAAGATGGACAAAACGGTCGTGGTAGCGGTAGAGAGGCTGGTTCGTCACCCGCTTTACGGGCGTACCGTCCGCCGCACCAAGAAATTTCTGGCTCACGACGAAAATAACGCCTGCCGCCCGGGTGACAAGGTGCTGATTATGGAAACGCGTCCTCTCTCGCGCCGGAAACGGTGGCGCGTGGTGGAAATTCTCTCGCGGGCGGAAGCGGCGTTACCGGGAGGTAATGACGTTGATTCAGGTGCAGACGATGCTGAACGTGGCTGATAACACCGGTGCAAGGAAACTGATGTGCATTCGCATTCTCGGCAGCTCCTTCCGGCGCTACGCGTCCGTTGGGGATATTATCGTGTGCTCCGTTAAGGAGGCTGCCCCTGGTGGCGTGGTCAAAAAAGGTGACGTGGTGAAGGCCGTCGTGGTGCGCACCAACAAGGAAATTAAACGTCCCGACGGCTCAACCATCAAGTTTGACGAAAATGCCGCGGTGCTCATCCGTGACGATAAGAGCCCGCGCGGTACGCGCATTTTCGGCCCGGTGGCGCGAGAATTGCGCGACCGCGATTTCATGAAGATTATTTCCCTGGCCCCGGAGGTGCTTTAAGCATGGGCATGCGTATCCGCAAGGGGGATTCCGTCCTGGTCATCACCGGTAAAGACGCCGGCAAGAAGGGAAAGGTGCTGGCCGTCTTGCCGAAAAGGGACCGGGTGATTGTCGAGGGTGTGAACGTGGTGAAGCGGCATACCCGCCCGACGCGCAAGATACCGCAGGGCGGGATCGTGGAAAAAGAGGCACCAATCCACGCCTCGAACGTCATGCTTCTCTGCACCAAGTGCCACCAGCCGACCCGTGTCGCCCGGCGCATCCTGGAGGACGGGCGCAAGGTGCGGGCGTGCAAAAAGTGCGGGGAGGTCATCGGCTAGTTTTGCCAGAGGCGGAAGGGAGGCTAGTGTTCGTGTCACGGCTCAAGAAAAAGTATCTGGAAGAAGTTGTACCGGCGATGATGCAAAAGTTCGGGTACAAGAACAAGCTCCAGGTGCCCAGATTGGAAAAAGTCGTAGTTAACATGGGCCTTGGGGAGGCGATTCAAAACCCGAAGGCCATTGATGCTGCCGTAGAGGACCTGAAGGCGATTACGGGTCAGAAGCCGGTAGTAACACGGGCCAAGAAATCGATCGCGGCGTTTAAGGTGCGCAAGGGCATGCAAATCGGGGCCAAGGTAACGCTCCGCGGCGAGCGCATGTACGACTTTTTTGAGAAACTCGTTAATGTTGCCCTACCCCGCGTCCGCGACTTTCGCGGTGTATCGCCGACGGCCTTTGACGGGCGGGGTAACTATACCCTTGGTATCCGGGAGCAGCTTATTTTCCCGGAGGTTGATTACGACAGGGTAGACCGGGTGCGCGGCATGGACATCACCTTTGTCACCACGGCGAAGACGGACGAAGAGGCGCGGGAAATGCTGCGCCTAATGGGTATGCCGTTCCAGCGGTATTAAAGGAGGGGAGTGCGTGGCCAGAAAGGCGTTGATCGTAAAGGCTAATCGGCCGCCGAAGTTCCGCGTACGGCAGTATAACCGTTGCAAGCTATGCGGACGGCCCCGCGCATACATGCGCAAGTTCGGCATCTGCCGTATTTGCTTCCGGCAACTTTGCTACCGGGGTGAAATCCCCGGCATTCGTAAGGCAAGCTGGTAGCAGGCGTTCGTTGCCGGGGCCAGTCCCGAAAGGAGGTCGGCAGGAGATGATGACGGACCCGATTGCGGATCTTTTAACCCGCATAAGGAACGCCAATATGATTTATCACGAAACGGTCGATGTCCCTGCTTCTAAGCTCAAGAAGGCCATCGTGGAGATCTTGAAGGAAGAGGGGTTCATAAAGAATTACGAGGTCATCCAGGACGGCACCAGGCAGACCTTGCGTATCTATTTGAAGTACGGGAGTAACAAGGAGCGCGTGATCAGCGGTCTCAAGCGGATCTCAAAGCCCGGCCTGCGGGTTTACGCCCAGAAGGACGAGATTCCGCGGGTTTTGGGTGGCCTGGGGATCGCCATCCTGTCTACGTCAAAAGGGATAATGACCGATAAACAGGCCAGAAAACTGGGTATCGGCGGCGAGGTCCTGTGCTACGTCTGGTAGGTGAGGTGAAGGTATGTCGCGCGTAGGGAAAAAGCCCGTGGATATTCCGCGCGGGGTCGACGTGCAGGTAGAAGGCAACACCATCGTGGTCAAGGGGCCCCGGGGGCAGTTGCGCCGGGAATTGCCGCCCCGCGTGTCCGTGGTGATCCAGGACGGCAAGCTTGTAGTCCGGCGGCAGAGTGACGAGCCCCGAGACAGGGCCCTGCACGGCCTGGCGCGCACCCTGGTGGCCAACATGGTGGAAGGGGTGGCCAACGGCTTCCAGAAGTCGCTGGAGCTGGTGGGCGTGGGTTACCGGGCGGCCAAGCAGGGAAAAAAGCTGGTCCTGACCGTTGGGTTCTCGCACCCGGTAGAGGTCGAGCCGCCGGAGGGTATTGAGATCGAGGTGCCGGCGGCCAACAAGATTGTCGTTAAGGGTGCCGATAAGGAACTGGTCGGTCAGGTGGCGGCCCGGATCAGGGCGATAAGGGAGCCGGAACCCTATAAGGGTAAAGGTATCAGGTACGAAGGCGAATACATCCGGACCAAGGCCGGGAAGGCCGGCGCTAAGAAGTAACGAAGGAGGGGGTTGAATTTGCTTAAGAAACCCAGCCGGGCAGAATTGCGCGAGCGCCGGCGGTTGCGGGTCAGGAAAAAGGTTTTTGGTACCAGCGAACGTCCCCGTCTTAATGTATTCAGAAGTGAAAAGCACATGTACGCCCAGATCATTGACGATGAGCGCGGCGTTACGCTTTGTGCCGCGTCCACGCTTTCGCCGGAACTGCGGGGGGAAATCACCAAAACCGCGACGGTCGAAGCGGCCCGTGCCGTGGGGGAACTGATCGCGCGGAAAGCACAGGCCAAAGGAATTAAGAAAGTTGTTTTCGACCGCGCGGGATACCTCTACCACGGCCGGGTAAAGGCCCTGGCCGATGGGGCAAGGGAAGGCGGATTAGAGTTTTAAGCCGGAAGGCAAGGGGGGAAGAAAAGGCTTGGGCAGGATCGATGCCTCACAACTTGAACTAACCGAAAAGGTCGTGTTTATTAACCGGACCGCCAAGGTAGTGAAGGGCGGGCGCCGCTTTAGCTTCTCTGCCCTGGTGGTAGTCGGCGACGGTGCCGGGCACGTCGGCGCCGGATTGGGTAAGGCGGCCGAGGTGCCGGAGGCCATCCGCAAGGGGATCGAGGACGCCAAGAAGAACCTGATCAAGGTGCCGCTCAGGGGGACCACGATCCCGCATGAGGTGACGGGCGAGTTTGGCGCGGGTAAGGTGATGTTGCGGCCGGCAGCGCCCGGTACGGGCGTGATCGCCGGGGGGCCGGTGCGAGCGATTATGGAACTGGCGGGCATCCGCGATATTCTTACGAAGTCTCTGGGTTCAAACAATGCCAATAACGTGGTGCGCGCTACGATAGAAGCCCTGAAGGCGCTCAAGACCCCCGAGCAGGTAGCCCGCCTGCGCGGCAAGGATGTGAAAGAGATCGTCGGACGGGAGGCGAGCGCGTAACATGGCCTTTAAGATTACGCTGGTCAGAAGTCTCATCGGCAAATCCGAGCAGCAGCGGGCAACGATCAGGGCTCTGGGCCTGCGCCGCCGGCACCAAACGGTGATCAAGGAAGACACCCCGCAACTGCGGGGAATGCTCGACCGGGTAAAACATCTGGTGAAGATCGAAGAGGTTTAGGGGGTGCGAGTTTGCTGTTACACGAGCTACGACCGGCACCAGGGGCACGGAAACGCCCCAGGCGCAAGGGACAAGGCATTGCCGCCGGTCAGGGAAAAACGGCGGGACGCGGCCACAAGGGCCAGAAAGCGCGGTCGGGCGGTGGTGTCAGGCGCGGGTTCGAAGGCGGGCAGATGCCGCTCACGCGTCGCCTGCCCAAGCGGGGATTTGTAAATGAATTTAGGAAAGAGTTTGCCATCGTCAACGTTGCCGCGCTTAACCGTTTTGCCGACGGGACCGTCGTTACGCCCGAGCTTCTACGGGCCGAACGGTTGGTCAGGAAACCGTTGGAGGTCAAGATTTTGGGGAACGGAGACCTGAAGCGGTCGCTGGTTGTCAGGGCCCACGCTTTTTCGCAAGCGGCCCTGGAGAAGATTGCTGCCGCCGGCGGGAAAGCCGAGGTGATCTAGGTGCAGTTTCTTGATTCCCTGCAGGCGGCACTCAGGGTTACGGAACTGAGAAATAAGCTCCTCTTCACCCTGGGCATGCTCATGATCTTCCGTGTAGGGGCCCATATTCCGGTACCCGGCGTGCGCCCCGAGGCCATCGAAGAGTTGCTTGCGAGCGGTGCCGGGGCTGTCCTGGGGTTCTTTGACGTCATCTCGGGTGGTGCCTTCAAAAACTTCTCGGTCTTCGCTATGGGCATCATTCCGTACATTAATGCTTCGATCATTATGCAGCTTTTGACCGTGGTCATTCCCAGGCTCGAACGGCTGGCCAAGGAAGGGGAAGAGGGACGGAAGAAGATCGTCCAGTACACGCGCTACGGTACCGCGGTCTTAGCCTTTCTCCAGGCTATAGGGATGTCGGTGGCTTTACGGCACCAGGGTTTGCTTACCCACCCGTCCGTTTTCAACTACCTTTACGTGGCCCTCGTCCTGACGGCGGGCACGGTATTCCTCATGTGGCTGGGCGAGCAGATTACCGACAAGGGGATTGGCAACGGCATATCGCTCCTGATCTTTGCCGGTATCGTTTCCCGTTTGCCGGCAGGGATGGTGCGCCTGTTCCAGTACTTGGAGGCGGGAACCATCAGCATTCTTAACCTTGTGGGCCTGGTTATTATCGGCGCCCTGGTTATTGCTGCAGTGGTGATGGTGAACGAGGGGCAGCGGCGAATTCCGGTCCAGTATGCGAAACGGGTCGTGGGGCGCCGGGTTTACGGCGGTCAAACCACCTACCTGCCGCTGCGGGTCAATCAGGCCGGTGTCATCCCGGTAATCTTCGCGTCGTCGCTGTTGATGCTTCCGGAACAACTGGCATCCTGGTTTGCTGGTAGCGCGGTGGCCGGCTGGTATACGAAGTTTTTTGGCTGGGGCACCTTTTTCCACACGGTCATCTATGCGTTACTGATCATCGGGTTTACCTATTTCTACACCGCCGTTATCATGAACCCGGTGGACGTGGCCGAGAACATTAAGAAGTACGGTGGTTTTATTCCCGGTATCAGACCCGGCCGGCCCACGGCAGAGTACATAAGCCGGGTAATGGCGCGCATCACGCTGGCCGGGGCGGTCTTTCTTGCCTTGATCGCCATTCTGCCCAACTTCGTGCTGCTGGCGACGAAGATTCCTAACATTTACTTCGGTGGCACGGCCTTGCTGATCGTGGTCGGCGTCGCGCTGGAAACGATGAAACAGGTAGAAGCTCATCTCTTGATGCGTTCTTACCAGGGGTTTATCAAGTGAGGCGGAACCTCAGGTGATTACCAGGAAGTCTACCCGGGAACTGCGTTACATGCGTGACGCGGGGCGGGTGGTGGCGAATGTTTTTCAGGAACTGGAAAAAGCCATCCGTCCAGGTGTTACCACGGGAGAATTAAATGACCTGGCCGAAGAATTTATCACACGACAGGGTGCACGTCCGGCATTCAAGGGATTATACGGGTTTCCGGCCGCCATTTGCACCTCGGTCAACGAGCAGGTGGTGCACGGGATACCCGGTTTAAGAAAATTGGAAGCTGGGGATATTATCAGTATTGACATCGGAGCGGAAATAAATGGATATTTTGGTGACGCGGCCATGACCTTTCCGGTAGGGGATATCGGTTTGGATGCCCGCCGACTGCTTGACGTGACGCGCGAAGCCCTTTTTGCCGGTATCGAGAAGGCGCGGACCGGGAACCGGTTGAGCGATATCTCCCATGCGATCCAGTCCTACGTAGAAAAGCACGGCTTTTCCGTGGTGCGTGATTACGTGGGACATGGCATAGGTCGCAAAATGCACGAAGACCCGCAGGTGCCTAACTTTGGCCGGCCAGGACGTGGCCCCCGCCTGGAACCTGGGATGACGCTGGCCATTGAGCCAATGGTGAACATGGGCACGCATGAGGTAACCACGCTCGATGACAACTGGACGGTGGTGACCCGCGACGGCAGTCTTTCAGCGCATTTTGAGCACACGGTTGCGATCACCAACGGCGCGGCCGAGATTCTTACGCGGCCCTGAAAGCCTGTTGCAGGTTTGACGGGAGGGCAGCAACATGCTGGAGAATATCGGCCCTGGACAGGTGGTGATTTCGCTCGCCGGGCGCGACGCAGGCAGGCATTACATCGTGCTGGGTGTAACCGATGAAGCACGCGTTCTGGTGGTTGATGGTTTATCCAGAAGGGTATTTAACCCGAAGAAAAAGAATCCCAAGCACCTCAGGGCGTGTTCTTACGTGGCGGAAGAGGTGAGAGAGAAGGTGGCGCGTGGCGAGCGGGTAACAGATGCTGAAATACGGCGGGCACTGCAGGTGTTTTTGGAGAAGGAGGGGTGCTGATGAGCAAAGAGGTTATCGAGGTTGAAGGAACGGTTATCGAACCCCTCCCCAACGCCATGTTCCGCGTCGAACTACCCAACGGACACAAGGTTTTGGCCCACGTTTCGGGAAAGATCAGGATGAATTTTATCCGGATCCTGCCGGGTGACCGGGTATTGGTGGAGCTTTCGCCCTATGATCTCACCCGGGGGCGGATTGTCTACCGCTACAAGTAACGCATCGGGAGGGGTAGCTGTGAAGGTAAGGCCATCGGTAAAATTGATTTGTGAGAAGTGCAAAATCATCCGCCGCAAGGGCAGGGTGATCGTCATCTGCGAAAACCCCAAGCACAAGCAGCGGCAGGGGTAAGGGGGTGAAGGGGCTTGGCACGTATTGCCGGGATTGACCTGCCACGAGACAAGCGGGTAGAAGTGGCCCTCACCTATATTTTCGGGATCGGCCGCTCTACTTCGAAGAAAATTTTGCAGGCGACCGGGGTTAGTCCCGATACGCGCGTTAAGAACTTGACAGAAGAAGAGATTACGCGCTTGCGGGAATACATCGATAAGAACCTCAAGGTCGAAGGCGACCTGCGCCGTGAGGTGGCGATGAACATCAAGCGCCTCATGGATATTGGTTGTTATCGCGGCTTGCGGCACCGGCGCGGTTTACCCGTACGGGGTCAGCGCACCAGGACAAATGCACGTACGCGCAAGGGACCGCGCAAGACGGTTGGTGTCCGCAGGAAGAAATAAAGGAGGAAGAGATTTTGGCGCGGCGTGTGAGAACGCGAAAAAAGGAGAAAAAGCATGTCGAACAGGGTATCGCCCACATCAAGTCCACGTTTAACAATACCCTGATCACCATTTCCGACTTGCAGGGCAACACAATCACCTGGGCCAGCGCGGGTACAGTCGGCTTCAAAGGATCGCGCAAAAGCACACCCTTTGCTGCCCAGTTGGCTGCGGAGAAGGCGGCTAAGGAAGCCATGGAGCACGGGATGAAAGAGGTTGCCGTGTACGTCAAGGGCCCGGGCGCAGGCCGGGAGGCGGCCATCCGTTCCCTCCAGGCTGCGGGCCTCCAAGTGAGCCTCATTAAGGACGTTACACCGATTCCACATAACGGTTGCCGGCCGCCGAAGCGCCGGCGCGTGTAAAAGTTTACAAGGAGGTAGATTATGGCAAGATACACGGGGCCACGCTGCCGGCTCTGTCGCCGGGAGGGCGTAAAGCTGTATCTTAAGGGAGATCGCTGTTATTCGCCGCGCTGCGCGCTGGACCGGCGTCCCTACGCGCCAGGGCAGCACGGTCGCGGCAGGAGGAAGGTAACCGAGTACGCGCTGCAAATCAGGGAAAAGCAAAAGGTGCGGCGGATCTATGGGGTCCTGGAAACCCAGTTTCGCAACTATTTCGCCAAAGCCGAACGCCAGCCGGGCATAACGGGCGAGAATCTTTTGCGGCTGCTGGAGCGCCGTCTGGACAATGTAGTCTACCGGCTCGGTTTGGCGGCGTCCCGAAGCGAAGCGCGGCAACTGGTGCGTCACGGGCATTTTCTGGTAAACGGGCGCAAGGTAAACATTCCCTCGTACCAGGTGCGTGTAGGCGACACGATTACGTTGCGGGAAGAAAGCCGTTCCATACCGCGCATGCAGGAATTGATGGAACGAGCGGCCGAAAAGGCGCCGCCGAGTTGGCTGGTATACGAGCCAGAGCAGGCGACGGGGCGTGTCATCGCCCTGCCCACGCGTGATCAGATTGACGCACCCGTAAAGGAACACCTGATCGTGGAGCTGTACTCGCGCTAATCGGGTGCGAGGAGGGGGTCTAAATGCTGGAAATCGAAAAACCGCGAATCGACTGCGTGAATATAGATGCTGGCGGCACATTTGGCAGGTTCATCGTGGAGCCCCTGGAGAGGGGCTTTGGCATCACCCTCGGAAACTCCCTGCGCCGGGTGTTGCTTTCCTCCCTGCCGGGGGCCGCGGTGACGGCCGTAAAGATCGACGGCGTGCTGCACGAGTTCAGTACCATCCCCGGCGTGCGCGAGGACGTAACGGAAATTATCCTGAACCTAAAAGAGTTGCGGCTCAAACTGCACACCGATGAAGAGAAAACGCTCCGGATAGAAGCCGACCAGCCCGGGGAGATCCGCGCGCGCGACATCATCGCCGATGCCGATGTCGAGATTTTGAACCCCGACCTTTACATCGCCACCTTAGCCGAAGGAGGGCGGCTTTTTGCCGACATCACCGTGGCCAAGGGGCGCGGCTACGTGCCGGCCGAAAAGAACAAGAAGGGGAACCACGTCATCGGGGTTATCCCGGTGGACGCTATTTTTTCGCCGGTCCGGAAGGTTAACTTTGTCGTTGATAAGACGCGGGTCGGGCACGAAACCAGCCTGGATAAACTGACCCTGGAGGTTTGGACGGACGGGAGCATCCGCCCGGACGAGGCGGTGAGTCTGGCCGCCCGCATCCTGTGTGAGCACCTGCGCCTCTTCACCAACCTCACCGAATCGGTGAACGATGTTGAAATTATGGTGGAGAAGGAAGAAGAAAAGAAGAACAAAATCCTGGAAATGCCCATCGAGGAACTGGACCTTTCGGTGCGGTCCTACAATTGCCTGAAGCGGGCCGGCATCAATACCGTCGAGGATCTTATCCAGCGCAACGAAGAAGAGATGATGAAGGTGCGCAACCTGGGCAAGAAGTCGCTGGAGGAAGTCGTCAAGAAGCTCAGCGAACTCGGCTTGAGCCTGCGCAAGGATGATGAGTAAGGGGGATAAGACATGGGTCACCGCAAACTTGGTGTTAAGAGCGCCCACCGCCGGGCCCTGCTGCGCAGCCAGGTAACCTCGCTTTTCAAGCACGGGCGGATTATGACCACCGAACCGCGGGCCAAGGAGGTCAGGGCGGTGGCCGAGAAGATGATCACCCTGGCCAAGCGCGGCGACCTGGCCGCACGCCGCCAGGTGCTGGCTTTTGTCTGGGAGGAGCCGGTGGTGCGCAAGCTTTTTGATACCATTGCTCCCAAATACGATGAGCGGGCCGGCGGGTATACCCGGATTGTCAGGGTCGGCCACCGCCGGGGTGACGCCGCGCCGCTGGTGATGCTCGAACTGCTATAAGTATGCGGAACATAAAGGTTATCCTGGCCTATGACGGAACCCGCTACTGCGGGTTCCAGAAACAACCGGGCGGGTCACCGACCATCCAGGGTGTCCTGGAGGCATGCCTGGCGCAACTGGCCGGGGAGGAGATCAAAGTAACGGCGGCCGGTCGAACCGACGCGGGCGTGCACGCGCGGGGGCAGGTCGTCAATTTTTTTGCCGCCTGGACGATACCCACGGACAGGGTGGTCCCGGCGCTGAACAGCCTCCTGCCGGACGATATCGCTGCCCTGGCCGCCGAGGAGGTACCGGCTGCGTTTCACGCCCGCAAAAGCGCCCGCGCCAAGACCTACGTCTACACCGTGTATAACGCACCGGTGCGCCACCCGCTTTACCGGCTTTACGCCCTGCACATGGAAGTACCGCTGGATGTGGCCGGGATGCAGGCGGCCGCGGCCTGCCTGGTGGGAAGGCACGACTTCAGTTCGTTCCAGAATACCGGGCGGCCGGTGGCTTCTGCCGTCCGCCACCTGTACGAAGTCGGTGTTGAACGGGACGGCCCTCTCGTTAAGTTTACCTTCCGCGCCGACGGCTTTCTTTACCAGATGGTGCGTATCATCGTCGGCACCCTGCTGGAAGTCGGGCTTGGACGACTGAACCCCGAGGGCGTGCGGGCAATTCTGGCCGCGCGCGACCGCCGGCGTGCCGGCCCCACCGCGCCGCCCCACGGCCTGTGCCTGGAGCATGTGGAGTACTGAACCAGGAGCCGGCTGCGAAGGCCCGGGCCTGGCGTCCTCGCCAGGGTGAGGTGGTGGCGGCGGTGGGGGAAGGGGCCGGCAAGAGGCCGGCCCGGGAAGTTTTCGGTTCCTCGCGGGGAAATTTAAAAGGCGAGCTTATAATCGATGCTTACGGACGCGGTGATCTCTACCTGGCCGGGTTCAACGGGGACGGGACCGCCCATGCCCTCGTAGACCGCGGAGCGCATAAGGACGGGGCTGTAGACGTTTTCTACCCGCACGGCGGCAACACCGACGATCCTGGCGCCGAGGGCATGAGCCACCGCCTCGGCCCTGGCGCGCGCGTCTTTGACGGCATCCTGCAGGGCCCGGGCGCGTTCGGCGCCGTCATTTTTCTTAAAGAACTGAATGCCGTAACTCTGGTTGGCACCGGCAGCAAATCCGGCGTCAAGAACAGCCCCTACCTTAGCGGGATCATCCACCACGATACGGATGTTGTTGTTGACCCGGTAGGCATTGATTTTAGACGGTTCTGCTGCCTTGACCGGCTCCTCGTAAACGGGCCACACACTGAACTCCACCGTCTGGATGTTCTCCCGCGGTATACCCAAGGCGACGATGGCCCTGATGACGGCCGCTACCAGGCGGCTGTTTTCCTGTTGTGCCTCCCGGGCGGTTTTGGCGGTGGTGGTAACCCCCAGGGTGACGCTGGCGCTGTCCGGCGCCACGGCGACGCGTCCCAGGCCGGTCACCGAAAGCACGACCGTGTCCGGCTTGACCGGCTCGGCACCAACAGCGGACCCGCCGGCACCAAGAAGAAGCAGGGCGGCCAGCAAAAATGCAATCAGTCCTTTCCGCAATCTCGCTCGTTGCATACTTTCACCTCCGCGAAAGTGGTTTTCCCCCACCAACCGTTCTTCTTCCTGCTTTATAAATCCATCCGGCAGGAGCTTTGTAACGCCCATCGGCGGGCCGACAGGATTTGGCCCCCCGTCCTCGCACACTCAAAATCTTTACTGGCGGTAGGTTGAAGGCGGTAACGGTCGGTGAACTGACGGCTGCCCTCGACAAGTTGCGGGGTGGTACCGGGCAAGCGGGCGGTTAGGGGAAGCGCCGCCGATGCCGGTTACAGGTCCCGCGCGTTGAAGAAACGTATGGCTGCGAGCAACGCGATGCCGGTATAGAGCAGGGTGTAGACAATCATCCAGACGCTCGGTTCGGAGAGGCTGCCCAGCGGCCCCATCTGTCTTACTGCAGCCAGCGGATCGGTGGTAGAGGCGGTAAGGACGGCCACCATCTTGCGGTAGAGGGCGTCGGCAGGCATAACGAGGCTGGACACAATGCCGATGCGTACCATGACGGCGTTATCGATGAGCGTACCGACCTGTTCCACGGTTCCCCCGATGAACCCCACCACGTAGAGCGCAAAAACGGCGATCCCGTTGGCCAGGGTAGGCAGAACGGTGCTACCCAGGACGGTTACCGACAGGAGCACCACCGGGATGAGGCAGAAGAAGGCCAGGGCGGGCAGTTGCCCGGCCATCCCCAGGCCGGTGTAGTAGTGGACAATACCCACGACGGTACCAAAAAAGAGGCAGGCGTAGAGCACCAGGATGCTACCCAGCCCCAGGAACTTGCCGCCGATGACGGCGGCGCGGGAGAGGGGCCGGGTGACAATGGTTTGCAGGACGCCGCTTTCGATTTCCGACGAGACCGTGCCCGTTCCGGCGAAGATGGTCATCAGGGCGATGATGAAGTAGCCAAAGAAAAGGCCCATCACCAGGAGTTGGGTTTGCGTGATGGTTGCCACCAACGGGTCACGAATGGCAAGATCGTGGATGTGACGACTTGCGGCGCGCACGCCCAGGGTGTACAGGACCAAAAAGGCCGCGCTCAGCAGTACGGTCAGCAGGAGGAGCTTCCGGCGCAGAGTCTCCTTGAAGGTCAGAACGGCGATGGTGAACAAACTGTTAATGCCTCCCCTCCACGACATCGACGAACAGGTTTTCGAGGGAGCGCTGGACGCTTTCCAGGCGGTAAAGCGCAGCGCCGTGCTCAATCACCCGGCGGGCAAGAACAGGAATCTCGTTCCGGTCCTGCACGGCAACACGCAGGGTCCTGCCGCTCTTCCGGACGGTGCGCCCGCCTGCGGCCAGGGCCGCTTCCAGCGCCGGGGTGACCCCTTCGACCTCCATCTCGACCTCCACGGCGGGGGCGAGAAGCTCGCTCAATGCTCCCTGGGCCACGATTTCTCCCCTGCTGATGATCGCCACGGTATCGCAGACCATCTCCACCTCGCTGAGAAGGTGGCTGTTTAAAAAGATGGTCTTACCCCGTGCCCGCAGCCTGAGCATTAGCTCGCGGATGTCGCGCCGGCCGAGCGGGTCCAGGGCCGAGGTGGGTTCGTCAAGGAAAAGCAAGTCCGGGTCCCCGATCAAGGCACACGCCACGCCTATACGCTGCTGCATGCCTTTAGAGTAGCTTCTTATCTTTTGCTTTTCCCACCTCTCAAGCCCTACCATGGCAAGCACCTCCGGGATGCGCCGCCGGCGCTCGTCGGGTGAAAGGCCGCACAGGGCACCGTGCAGCGACAGGAGTTCCTCCCCGGTCAGCCAGTCGTGGTAACGGAAGTTCTCGGGCAGGTACCCGATGCGCCGCCGAACCGCCGCGTCCCCCAGAGGCCGCCCCAGGAGCCAGGCCCGGCCCGATGTCGGCCGCAATAGACCCACCAGGGATTTGACCAGCGTGCTTTTCCCCGCGCCGTTCGGGCCCAGGAACCCGAAGATCTGCCCTTCCGCTACGACGATATTGATATTGGAACAGCCGACCCGGCGCCCGTAGAGCTTGGTGAGGTTCTCGGTAACGATCGCCGGCATGCCGCTACCTCATGGACGCGGCCATATCCAGGGCCTGGTCGAGGGTGAGGGCGCCGGTGATGATGTAAAGGATCCCGTCCTCCTGCCAGATCAGGTGCGACGGCTCGTAACGGTTGGCCCCTGGTGGCATGACAAACACGCCCGGACCGCCGTTGACGGTAACCTCCGTACTGGCTCCCGCCACCGGTACGGGCAAGGTGCGCTGCCAGTCGCTGATGGCCGCCAGCTGCCGGCGCAGGTTTTCGGGCAGGCCGGGGATGTTCAGCAGCGCGTCGCGGACCGCCGCCACGTCGACACCCGGTGGTACGATCAACTCCGGGCTGCGGGACTGGACCACCTGAAGCGGACGTCCCTCCATCTTATAAGCGGCTGCAACCACGGGGTAAATCTTGATGGTAAACGTCTTACCTTCGAGATTGGCCGGCAGCAGGTGCGTGCTACCCAGGGAGCGCAGGAACGCGTTAACGTTTTCCACCTTCGGCGTAAAGCCGACGGTCAGTGGCGTGGTCAGGTGCAGTTCCGGGGGAGTGCACCCGGCAGGCAGGCGGGCCGGCAGGCGGACGGGAAAATCGACGGCCTGCTGCGCTTCGGCCAGGGTTACGGTGCGTTCACTTTCCCGGCCCTCGACGTATACCCGCCCAAACGAGGCCAGGTCGATTGTACCGCCGCGCTCGAGCACGCGCTCGAGTTGGGCCATGTCCTCCCTGGTGATATTGATGACCTGGAATCGCTCCACGCGAAAGATGTTTAAGAATTCGCCGGCCAAGCTGCGTACCGGTCCGAAACTGAAGGCGATGACCAGGGCCGCGGCGGCAGCTGCCGCCGCCCAAAGCTTTCTACTGCGCACGGCAGACGCTCTTTTCTCTTTTGCAGTATTCCCCCTGAGGCGGAAGGAGAACTGCTGCCACGCCCGAAGGGTATCTTCCCTGTCGGCGGCGATATACCTATCCAGGCACCCGGTAACGCTTGCCGTATTTTCCCGCAGCGTTGCAGCCAGTTCGCGGCAGCGGGGACAACATTCAAGATGCCGGTTGATACGCGCCGCCTGCCAGCGGGATACTTCTCCGTCGAGGTATGCCTGCAGGGTTCCCTCGTTGTAACACAAGGTGCTCATCCTCCCTCCTTTGCGTAATGGTCTTTGAACTTGGCCCGCGCGCGGGCCAGTACGGTACCCACGGCGTTCCTTTTTATACCAAGGGCGGCGGCAATTTCGGCGTAGCTGGCGCCCGTATACCTGAGCCAGAGACAGGCGCGGTCCCGCGGCGAGAGCTTGGTCAGCGCTACCCGTACGCGGAAGGCCTCGTCATCCTGCACAACTTTGTCTTCCACGTCGGCCACCCCTTCGTTTGCACGGGAATAGCTTGTTTGCACGGCTTCGTGGTACGCCCGGCGGCGTTCACGCCGCAGGTGGTTGGCGGCCAGATTGGCAGCCACCCGGTATAACCAGGCGCGGATATGGGTATGGTCTTGTGGAGGCGAGCGGTACAAACGCAAAAACGTTTCTTGCGTGACATCTTCTGCTGCTGCCGCATCTCCTACGATACCGCCTACCACCCGCAACACGGCCGCGTAATGGCGCAGAAAAATGGTTTCAAAGTCTTGAGGTGGCGAATGGTCCACGTCTTCTAACCCTTTCAGGAACGCGCTCCTGATTATATTAACACCGTTCGCCCTGGTTTTGTAACCGGACGGAGAAGCAACGGGGCGGGTACAATCAGAATAGGGCGAAAGGCGGCCGGCGGAGGGCAACAGCATAAGAGGGGTTGCTGTTGGTAAAACCTGGGGGTTACGCTGTTGACACCGGTAGGCTTCTGCCCTATAATAAAGATGGTGTTGAGTCTCCTGCGCAGAGGCGGTGAAAGCGGGGTGGTTTAATTGGCGGTCAAGGTGGTATGCCAGAACAGGAAGGCGTGGCACGACTACCAGATTCTCGAAACTTACGAGGCAGGCATGGTGCTCACCGGGACCGAAGTTAAATCGCTCCGCGCCGGGCGGGCCAATCTGAAGGATAGCTACGCCCGGATTACGGACAGCGAGTTGTGGCTCGAGAACATGCACATCAGCCCATACGAGCAGGGGAACCGTTTTAACCACGACCCCAAGCGGGCGCGCAAGCTCCTGATGCATAGAAACGAGATCATGCGCCTTTGGGGGCGGACGCGGGAAAAGGGTCTGGCCCTTATCCCGTTAAAGGTCTACTTTAAAAATGGCCGGGCCAAGGTGGAGCTGGCCCTGGCCAAAGGCAAGAAGATCTACGACAAACGGGAGGATATTGCCCGCCGCGAAGCGCGGCGCGAGTTGGAACGCGCTTTGCGCGGGCGGGCCTAACAACACGGGGGCGACGAGGTTTCGACGGGGGAAGCGGTGGCGAGAGGAGCGAGCCGGGGTCGTCACCTGCCCGTAACACGGTGGCAAAAACAATAAACGCCAACAAGACCGAACTCGCTCTGGCTGCTTAATCCAGCCAGCATCCTACCGGTTTCCGCCTGCGGGACCGGCTAGGGTGTCAAGCCAGCAGGCTTGCCGGCCGGTTCTTCCCGGGGGCCGGCGGGGACACACACCGGGATAGCTTGCGTGCAGCCCGGCTGCGGGCGGCGCGTAGGTGAAGGCCAGTACGCAGCCTGCGCTCGGAGAGCCTCTTGCGGTCGTTCCTTCGGACAGGGGTTCGACTCCCCTCGCCTCCACCAGAAAAAAAACAACCCGCGATGTGAAACCGCGGGTTTTTGTTTTAAAATGAAGAGCTTCGAAATAGTTACCACTTCTTTGCCGCACTGCCCACCACGGTGAGCGCCAGGAGTAGGATCCACAGGGGAAGGGAGTAGATCCACCGCATGACCATAACCCTCCTTTCGGACTTAGGCGTCCTTTTACACATTACCACTTCTTTGCTGCGCTGCCTACCACGGTAAGTGCCAGAAGCAGGATCCAGAGGGGAAGGGAATAGAGCCACCGCATTGCTGGAAGACCTCCTTTCCTTGGGCGAAACTTCAATATGTTGGCTGGCCCGGTATACGGCGACGCACATCCGAAAAACAACAGGCAGGTGACTCATTTGCGAGTGCCTGCCTGGTGTTCGGCAGCCCGGCAGCCTAACCCCTTTACGTCAGGCCCGCGGCTTTGTGCCCCCGCCTCGCGGCGGGTTCACCCTTTCGCTACCAGACGAGAGTCGGGTAACTTCTTGCTGCATTTAAACGGTTGGTATCATAGATTTTTATTTCTTATTAGGCTTGAAAGAATCCTGCTCGAAAACAGGAGAATTTTTTGATAATTACTGTCGATCCGTGTCGCAACTTGATGAAATCAACGCTTAGGGGGGAAAACGACTTGAAATAGCCAGAAGGCTCCGACGCCGATGATGGAGTCACCCACGCTGAAAGCCGCCGGAAAGGGGAAAGGCCGGGGGATATAAAAGTTGTCGGCCAGAAAGGTCAGGCGGGAAGATTCATCCATCAGGATGCTGTGGCAATCGGGGATGCCCTGTTGCATTCTGGCAATCATTTCCGGAGGCGTGGTATGCCGGAGGGCTTCAAGGGGCACGGGCACAAACCCCCCGTTGGCTACCATTACCACGAGGTTCAAAAAGGTCCCCAGGCCGATGACCATAAGGGGTCCCGAAACAGGCTTAAGGCGCCGGTTGAGAGAGATAAATAAGAGTAGCAGTACGTAGGGTACGGGGTTGAGGTATGGGGCCAGCCCGCTCTGGATGGCCCAGTCACTGACGGGCTGCAGGTAAAGAACAAGCCGGTAGACGAGGATAAAGATGACCAGCCACGGCGCCCGGAAGCGACCGCCCAGGGCGAACCTGGTCAGGTCTTTTCCCCGCGCCAGCGCCACGACTATGGAAAGCAAGACCGGAATAAGCAGGTACATTGGATATCCCCCTCCTGAATCAGTTGAAAGGCCTGGCCTGTTCCTGGGTGGCCAGGAAGGCGCTCACCACAACCGGATCGAACTGGGTACCGCTGTGTCGCCGCAACTCTTCCAGGGCTTGTTGTCTGGTCAATGCCCGCCGGTAGGGCCGGTCGGTGGTCATGGCGTCGTAAGTGTCCGCCACGGCAAGTATGCGCGCACCGAGCGGAATGGCATCCCCTTTCAGGCCTTCGGGGTAGCCGGTCCCGTCGAAGTGTTCATGGTGGTACAGCACGTAATGCGCGCACTTCTTGTACAGGCGTAATTCGCTGAGGATGTTGAAGCCGATTCGGGGGTGCGATTTGACAACCTCGTACTCCCCTGGAGATAGCGACCCGTTCTTAAGCAGGATGTAATCGCTGATCGCCACCTTCCCGATATCGTGCACCCGGCCGGCCAGAGCGATTTCCTCCACCTCCTTGGCGCTCAGCCCCATGGCCCAGGCCGTGGCTTCGGCAAGCTTGGCCACCCGGTGAGAGTGCTTTGCCGTGTACGGGTCACGCCGGTCGATGATGTCGGCGAGCACTTCCATCGTCGCGATGGTTTGCAGGTGCAGCTGCGCGTAGTTCTTGAAACTCAGGTGGGACATCAGCAAAGGCAGGGCGAGAAAGACAAGGCTCAAGGGCTCTTGCTGGTAAAGGTAGACGATGAGCGGGGCGATGGGAAAAACGGTCGGGGAGTGTATCATCTCGACGCGCATGTTTTTTTGTATTACACTGGACAGTTTTTGCCCGCTCGTAAGGGCGACGATTAACCACACGAGTACAGTATTGACCACGGTGTAGACGAGGTAGCTCAAGAAAAAGGCCAGGAAGTCGTGGCGCAGGTTGAACACCGTGTCCGTCGATTGTTTCAGCGCGTAAAATAACGGTCCGGCAACGCAGATGGTGATGGCAGACTGGGCGGCATTGAAAACCGCCTTGTGTACACCCCGGCGGCTTGTAAGGTCACTGATAATCGTAGCAAGTACGGCAGTGAAAACGGCGGTGGGGATATCGAAAAGGATGTATGCCGAAACGTGGAGGGCACAGGATACCGTAAGGTAATAGCCGAAAAAGGAAACCATCAACTTTTCGCTGATAAAAGTCAGGAGGGTCCAGATGAAGTAAATACCGAAGAAGCTAGCCTTCAGATGGGACAGGTTTATCCCAAAAATGACACTGCCGGTGACGACAATAACCAGAAAGTATAAAAGAGCCAGCCCCTGTAAGCCGGTGGTCCTGGTGAAGCTTCGAATAGCAAGTTGTACCTGTGGCTTTCTTATCTCGCGAGCCATCCGTTCAGACCATACCTCTTCGTTTTCCTGTCGCGAGTCCGGCCGGGTATCAGAAGTAATCGCTTCTATATATACCATGTTTTCGCCAATGTAAGCAGGTTCCCTGTCGAATTATGTGAAAAGGTTGGCCTGTTCTCTAAGTGGTGGCTACGATTTCAAGAACCAGCGCTATGGTTGCCGCGACAAAAATTGCCGGCAGCAGGTTGCCTACCTTAATGCGGGTGGCGCCGAGCATGTTAAGACCGATGGCCATAATGAGGAGCCCGCCGGTTGCCGTAAGTTCGGCCACCACCAGGGGACTCAAATACGCGCTGACGGCCCGCGCGGCAAGGGTTATGCTGCCCTGGTACAGGAAAACGGGAACAATGGAAAAGAGAACCCCGATCCCCATCGTGGAGGCAAAGATTACCGCAGCAACGCCGTCGAGCATCGCCTTGGCGATAAGCGTCTTCGGGTAGCCGGTCAAACCGTCCTCGATGGCCCCCATAACGGCCATGGCGCCGACGCAGAAGACCAGACTGGCCGTGACGAAGGCCCGCGCCAGACCCCCGTCACCCGTGGTGCCGAAGTAAGCCTCGATGCGTTTCCCTAATGCCTCAAGCCTTTCTTCGATGCGCAAAATCGCGCCTGCCAACCCGCCAAGGGCGAGACTACCTATGACAATCAAGGGGTTTTTGGTCTGCAAGGCCATCTGGATGCCGATCAGGATGACGGCCAGACCCAACCCCTGGAACACCGTTTCGTTTACCCTGGGAGGAATGCCTTTCTTCAGCAGTGTGCCGGTAATAGCTCCGGCAACAATGGCGGCCACGTTGATGATGGTACCAAGCAAGAGCGAGCTTCCTTTCGTGAAAGCGTATGCTGCACTACCTGCAGGCGGGTTACAGGATCTTGCTCAGGAAGACCCGGGTCCTTTCTTCCCTGGGCTGGGTGAAGATCTCCTGGGGCTTACCCTCTTCCACGATCCGGCCCTCGTCCAGGAAAATGACCCGGTCGCCCACCTCACGTGCGAAACCCATCTCGTGGGTGACCACGACCATCGTCATGCCCTCCCGGGCGAGATCCTTCATGACGGCGAGGACCTCACCGACCATCTCCGGGTCGAGGGCAGAGGTGGGCTCGTCGAACAGCATCACCTTGGGTTGCATGGCCAGGGCACGGGCAATGGCCACACGCTGCTGCTGGCCACCGGACAACTGGTGGGGATAAACGTCGGCCTTATCGCTCAGGCCGACTTTTGCCAGCAGGGTGCGGCCCAGTTCTTCTGCCGCCTGTTTGGACATGCGCTTCACTTTGATGGGGCCCATCGTGATATTCTCCAGCGCGGTCTTGTGTGGGAACAGGTTAAAGAGCTGGAAAACCATGCCTACCTTCTGGCGGACTTCGTTGATGTTCGTCTTCTTGTCCATGAGTGAAACCCCGTCAATGATTACATTGCCGCTGGTGGGCTGTTCCAGGAGGTTTAAGCACCGCAGGAGCGTGCTCTTACCAGACCCGCTGGGGCCGATGATGCACACAACCTCCCCTTCGGCTACCCGCATGTTAATATGCCTTAGCACCTCAAGGTGGCCGAAGCTCTTGCAAAGATCAATAACTTCGATCACGGGTCTTGAGCCTCCTTTCGGTGTAATCGACCAGGCGGGAGAAGGAAAGTGTCATGATCAGGTACAGGAAGGCGCAGGTAAGGTAAATTTCGAAAACGGCTCCTGTTTCGCCCACGATTAGCTGGCCGCGCCGCAGCAGTTCTTCAAAACCGATTACCGATAGCAGCGATGTGTCCTTGAGCATGGCAATGAACTCGTTGCCCAGGGGAGGAATGATGCGCCGGAAGGCCTGGGGTAGGATAACGTACCGCATGGCCTGCCCGTGCGTCATACCCAGGGAACGGGCCGCCTCCATCTGTCCCCGTTCGATCGACTGCACCCCGGCGCGGAAGATCTCGGCAATGTACGCGCCGCTGTTCAGACTGCAGGCGATGACCGCGGCCCAGAATCGAGGGATCTCGGTGCTGTCGAAAAGTTGAGGAGTTCCATAATTGGCCATCAGGTACTTTTGGAGCCCGTCCAGCAGGTAGGGGATGCCGAAGTAGACAATCAAAATCTGCACCAGAAGCGGGGTGCCGCGAAAGAAATCCACGTAACAGGTCGCCAGAAAGCTTAAGAACCGCCTTTTCGACAGGCGGGCCAGGCCGGCAATAAGGCCCAGAATACAACCGTTGGTGACCGAAATGACCGTGATACCTAACGTAATGCCTGCGCCGATCAGAAGCACCGGAAAAGTTCGGATTACGACTTCCAAACCGTACTCACCCCGTAGAATTTAGAAAGGGAGGTGGGCCGAATTGCGGCTGCGCCCACCTCCCGGGGTTTACTGGCCGCTTACATAGTCCTTCGGCAGTTCGGCAGGAGCATCAACGCCGAACCACTTCCTGTAAATCTCGTCGAACTTGCCGTTTTCCTTCAACTTAACGAGTGCCTCATTAATCTTTTCGAGCAATTCGGGTTTCCCTTTCGGGACGGCGATGCCGTAGTACTCGCTGCTCAGAAGGTCGCCAACGATCTTAAGTCCTTTGCCGATGTCTCGCGCCAGGTAATACTGGTTGACCGGATTATCGTTGATGATCGCGTCGGCGCTGCCCTTTTTAAGTTCAAGGAAGGCATCGGTAATCCGGTCGAACTGGGTAATCTTGGCTCCCTTGACTGTCTTGGCCATGTCAGCCCCCGTGGTGGCTGCCTGGACCGCGAGACGCTTACCCTCGAGGTCTTTGAAGCTCTTGATCGTGTCGTTGTCTTCCCTCACAACGATACTAAGGCCGGACTAGTAGTAGGCCTTGGAGAAGTTCATTTTCTGCAGGCGCTCGTCGGTGATGGTGATGGCCGAAATAGCACAGTCGACCTGGGAAGTTGCCACGGCACCCAGCACGCCGTCGAAAGACATGCTCCTGATATCGGGTTCGTACCCGAGTTCCTCGGCGATGGCCTGGATAAGGTCCATATCGAAACCGACGTACTGGCCGGTACTGGTATCGAGGTATTCGAACGGCGCGTAGGCGGTGTCGGACGCGACAACCAATTTGGGCTTGGCCGGCTGCGCCGCCGGTTTTTGCTCCTCCTGCTGTACCTGTTGGCCCCCGCCGCATCCGGCTACGAGCGCGACCGCCGTCAGGATGACGAGGATCACCATCAGAAACCTTTTAAAACCGGACAAGAATTGTCGCCTCCCTTAGAAAATGGTCGGTTAGAAGCCAAACATAAACCCCGCCGTTGCCCACCTCCTATCGGTTTTTAACACTACCAACTCCTCAATTTTCGCGCTAAAAGCAAAAAATCCTGCCAGGTTGGCCATATGGCCGGCGCATTTTATTTCTCTTGACAGCACGGGCTTTAAATGCAAGAATGGAAACGATACTTTGCCGGAAGGGCTATAAAATGCACCGGGTTACGCACTGGCAACAGCTGGCGGCAGATTTCGCCCTCCTCACAGTCACCTTTGTCTGGGGCGTCACCTTCGTGGTGGTCAAGGGCGCGCTCGGTGCCATCGGCCCCTTTTACTTCCTGACCATCCGTTTCTTTCTTGCGGCCATATTTCTTTTAGCCGTGCGCCCGCGAGTTTTGGCCGGGATAGGGCGCCGTGACCTCCAGGCCGGCGGGGTGATCGGCATCGCCCTTTTCGCGGGCTACGCCTTTCAGACGGTGGGCCTGCAGTACACCACGGCCGCCAACGCCGGGTTTATCACCGGGCTTTCCGTGGTCCTGGTGCCGGTGTTTACTGCCGCACTCACGCGGCGGATGCCCCCGGGGCCGGTCGTCATCGGGGTGGTCAGCGCGACTGCCGGGCTGGGCCTGCTCTCGCTAGAAAACGGCTTGCGAATGAGTTACGGCGACCTGCTCATCTTCTGCTGTGCCGTGGGTTACGCGGTACACATCCTCCTGGTCGGCCGGTTTGCGCCCCGGCACTCCAGCTACACCCTGGCCGTGGTGCAGATAGGGATGGTTGGCGCTTTGAGCCTGGTTATTGCCCCGTGGGTGGAAACCTTCCCGGCCCGCCTGGCGCCGGAGGTCTTATGGGCGTTGGCGGCCACGGCGATTCCTGCCACCTCCCTTGCTTTTCTCATCCAGACCAAGGCGCAGCAGTTTACGTCGCCCACCCACACGGCCGTTATCTTTACCATGGAACCGGTGTTCGCCGGACTGGCGGCCTGGCTCTGGGGCGGCGAGACGCTGACCGCGCGGCAGGTGGCGGGCGGCGCAGCGATCGTCATAGGGATGCTGATTACCGTTTTGCAGCCGCTGGTGGCCGTGCCGCGGTGGCGCGGCGCGAATGACCGCGCACAGGCAAAAACTTCTTGATCTGGCGCGCGTAGGAGAGGAATATTGTGTAACGCGTCGAATACGTGCTATGGAAGAAAAATCTGGAAGGGGGTGGCCAAATGCAGATCGAAGAGGCCTTTCGGATTCCGGTGGTCGAAGGCGGTCTGGTCAAATTGCTTATCGGGGCCATCCTGAACCTGATTCCCATCGCCAACTTTTTCGCCTGCGGTTACCTGTACGACCTCACGCGGAACGCCATTAACGACAACAAGGAAATGCCCGCCTGGGACGACTGGGGCCACAAGTTCGTCAAGGGGTTTCTGGTTTTCGTCATCTACCTGGTTTACATGCTGATTCCCTTAATTATTTTTCTCACGGGCGGCGGCGCCAGCACCACCATGGTAAGAGGCGGCACGGGCTTTCTGGCCGGCGACCATGCTCTGTCCACACTGGCGGGGTTGTTCATAGGCTTCATTGTACCTATGGCCCTCGTTCACTTCGCCGGCACCGGTAATTTCGGGGCCGCTTTCAGTCTTCGAACCATTTTTGCTTATATTCGCGCGGCGCTTGGTTCTTACATAATTGTCTACATCCTCGTCATTGGCCTCATCTTTGCCCTTATGATTCTATCACTTTTCCCCGTCGCGGGCTGGGTGGTCTCGGTGCTGGGCGGCTTTTACGTGAGTTGCGTAGGCTGCCTCTTGTTCGCCGACGTGTACCGCCGGGCACGCGAGGCCCAGGAGCGGCGCTAAGCCGTTTTTTTCTTGCCGAAAGTTACCGGGGCCTGGCTTCTGCCTGGTTAGTTTCTTCCTTCCCCGGACAAGCCGTACACTGCCCCAGCAGAATGCCGCCTTCTTCCACGGCCAGACGTCCTGTCTGCACGTCTCCTTCCACGCGCCCGCTGGCGCTGATTTGGAGGCGGCCATGCACCACGGCTTTCCCCTTCAGGCTGCCGGCGACCGTCAGGTTGTTACTCTTAATGGTGGCGTTTACGTTTCCGCCCTCGCCGATGATGACGTCCCCATCCATGTTGATTTCTCCTTCGAAGTCACCGTCGACGCGCAGCGAGCCCTTCCCGTGCAGGGTACCCTTAAAGCGCACGTCGTGCGCGATGAGCGTCAAGGTGCCGTTGACGCCACCCTCTTTCTTCCTGTTCAACACGTTGAGCACCTCCGTCAGTGCCTATTGGAGATAACGCGTTGGATTCACGGGCGTGCCGTTGGCGAAGAGCATAAAGTGCAGGTGGGGCCCCGTGCTGCGTCCGGAACTGCCCACCCGCCCGATAACCTGGCCCCGCGCTACCTTCTGTCCCGGCTCAACAAGAATGCTGGAAACGTGGCAGTAGCGCGTGGCCAGCCCGTACCCGTGGTCGATGGTTATCGTACGGCCATAACCGGGCAGGTACCCGGTAGAAGAAACGACACCGGCCCCGGCGGCGCGGATGGGTGCGCCGTAGGGTGCGGCGATATCAAGCCCGTCGTGAAACTCGCAGCGACGACCGAACGGGGACCTGCGGCTGCCGAACGCGGAGGTAATACGACCGTGAATAGGCCATCCGGTAGGAAGAGCTTCCAGGTATGCCAGGCGCGCCCGCACCTCGTCGCGGAGCAGGCTGAGCCGTTCTTTTTCCTGCTCTATGCGGGCCGCGAGTTCCTCGAGGTCCGTACCGGTTGCGGCTAGGACGTGCGTGCCCTCCGCCCCCAGAGGTGGACGTCCTGCGGGCAAACTCCGGGAAACCTGGGCCGGCGAGCGTTTGGGAGGCGGTAGCCCGACCATTTCCCTTACCTGTGCTTCCAGGCGATCCAGTTCCTGGAGGCGCGCATCCACGGCCCGCGCCTTTTCCTGCAAGCGGGTGATTTCTTCCGCCTGCTGCCGATTGATTTCTTCCAGGTGGCGCAGACTGTGTACGCGGGCAGCCAGACTCTGGCTGGTGCACGTCAGGTAAACGGTAAGAATAAGCAAACAGGTGAGAGCGAGCCCGATGCCCCAAATCAACCTGACCGGCAGAAAAAACTGCCGGACGCGCTTGCCACCTTCAGGAACAACGATCACGGTTAACGTCCGGTGTTCCTCCCGCTTCCGCCGCCGCAGCACATCCTCCACCTCAGGGTGAGAGTGACGGTATATGAACTTCGACACGTCCGGCGATTGTCCTGCCGGGATTACCATATTTTAAATTTGCCGGGCCAGATTCGACAGTACAGGGTTTTATGCGGGGAGCGGCGAAGAAATTACGTAATTTTCGTTTGAGAGGAGGCTCATCGTGACACCCCCACCAGACCGCTTTCCTTACCGTTTAATCGTGGCTGCAACGGACGGTTCGCCGTGTTCCCTGAATGCGATCCGCCACGCGGCAGGGCTGGCCGCGCTCACGGGCGCGCACCTGGCCATTATTTATGTTGTGGATACGTACATGAGTTTTCGCATGGGCACGCACCGGGAAATGGCGCTGGAAACCTTAAGGGCCGATGGTGCGCGCGCTTTGGACGAAGCCCTGACCATAGCGCGGGCGGCAGGGTCTACAGATGCCGAGGTAGCGATGATCAGCGGGCATCCCAAGGAAGCCATCCTGGCCTGGACCAAAAAAGTGGTGCCGACCTCCTGGTGGTCGGCTCGCACGGGTATTCCGGGCCTTGCTACCTTCTTCCTGGGAAGCGTGGCAGCGCATGCCGTGCGGCATGCGTCCTGTCCCGTACTGGTAGTCCGGATGGCCGAAGAAAGTTAACGTCTATTAAGCAGTTGGCGGACGGCGTCGAGCATGCCCTCTTTCCCAACCGTGAGGCGGTGGCGGACCGGTCGCCGGTCAAGATGCTGCAGGGCCGCGGGGATGGGCATGCCACTTATGGCGCTGAGTATATCCAGAAGTTCGAATTCGCTCTTTCCGGCTGCCGCCGCAGCGCCGCACAGGGCCCTGACCACGCTGGCGTTGAACTTGAAAGGGCTGGCCGTAGCAGCAATTACGGTTCTGGTCCTGTCGCCGGTAGCGGCCACGTATTTTTCGTACACAGCTTTGCCCACCGCCGTGTGCGTATCAATAACGTAGCCAAAGGCTTCGAAGGTCTCTTTGATGGTGGCGAGGGTTTCTTCGTCGGTGGCGAAATCGGCCCAAAACACGTTGGCGATGGCCGTGCGCGTGGCTGCGTCTACTTCGTAGCGGCCGGATGTGTTCAGGCTCAACATCCAGTTCCGGACGCAGTCGGCATCCCGCCCGGTGACGTCATAAAGCAGGCGCTCGAGGTTGGAAGACACCAGGATATCCATGGAAGGGGACAGGGTCTTGAAGAAATGCCTCCTCCGGTCGTAGACGCCGGTTCGGATGAAATCGACCAGCACGTTGTTGGCGTTGGCGGCAAGAATCAAGCGCCCTACCGGCAGACCCATCTGCCGGGCGTAGTAAGCCGCCAGGATATTGCCGAAATTGCCGGTGGGAACGACGAAGTTGACCGGTTCGCCGCAAGGGATCTCCTTTTCCCGGCAAAGATCCAGGTACGCCGAAAAATAATAAACGATTTGCGGCACCAGCCGGCCCCAGTTGATGGAGTTTGCCGACGAGAAGGTGTATCCCTTGCGTTGCAGTTCTTCCTTAAAGGCCGCATTTCCAAAGATGGCCTTCACGCCCGCCTGGGCGTCGTCGAAGTTGCCCCTCACGGCGACCACCGCGGTATTGCGGCCTTCCTGCGTAACCATCTGCAGCTTCTGGATCTCGCTGACCCCGTCTTCCGGGTAAAAGACGATAATTCTTGTTCCCAGCACGTCCCGGAATCCTTCCATGGCGGCCTTCCCGGTGTCCCCCGAGGTGGCCACCAGGATAACGATTTCCTCGTGCCGGCCCAGTTTCCTGGCCGCGCGGGTTAAAAGGTGCGGCAGTAGCTGCAGGGCCATGTCCTTGAAGGCGCAGGTGGGGCCGTGCCAGAGTTCCAGGAAGTAAAGTCGGTCGCCGGCTTTGTGCACGGGCGCGATGGCGGGGGTACCGAACTTCGCGGGCGTGTAAGCCACCCGGACGCATTCCAGGATTTCTTCAGGGGAAAAGTCGGTAAGGAACGGGCTTAGCAGGGCTGCCGCCCTTTCCTGATAGTTCGCCGTGATCATGGCTTCCAGTACGTTGTGGTCTACGGTTATCGGCGCCGAAGGGACAAAAAGCCCCCCGTCCGGGGCAATGCCCTGCCAGACAGCCGCGGCCGACGGCAGGCCGCGCACACCACCGCGCGTGCTTTCATATTGCATGGTTACCCTCGCCTCCATTGGACAGTTGCTCCCCGGCCGACAGCAGCTTGCCGGCGCGGCCAAGGAGCGCGGCGGCATCCGATGCCAGGTCGATGAGATGGACGCACCCCTGACCGTTGCCCAGGATGGCTGCTATCTCCCGGCGTCCCACGCCGTGCAGGCTGGTTCCCTTTAAGCCTTCAACGTAGCGGGCCGCTTCGTGGCAGACGTCGTCCGGTGCACGGATGATGGCCTCGGTGGCGGACACGATTGTCCTGCCCCCGGGCTCGAAATGCAGGGTAAAGGCCATTTCGTGGAAGGAGTCGCTCATGGAGGCCCACAACCGTAACCCGTCCCCCGTCCGGTCTAAAGCCAGTGTCTTGAAACGGTTAAAAAGGTTTTTCCCCGCCCGGCGTGTTTCCGCGTACTCGCTCCAGCTCCGTTGTACGGCGTCCGGGTTACTGTAATAGCGGCAACTTCCCCGGTAAGACCTCTTCCAGTGCTCCTCGTACGCTTCCGGTGACCGGTATCCCCGCTCGGCCAAAAGGAAGGTCTCGGCCTGGATAAGGGCGCTGACACCGTCGAGGAACAGCGTGGTGGCCAGGCGGGGATACCCGGACAGGGCGCAATCAACTGCCCTGGCGCAGCCGAAGTAGGCCGTCAGGCCTTCAAGTGCGGAGACTTCCGGAGCGGCAGGAGGCCGTAACCCTTCGCCGCGGTGTGCTTCCCAGCGAGCGCGGACGACTTTGAACGTGTGTGGCTCGATCCACAATTGCGCCAGGGCTTCTCCGTCCGTCGCACACTCCGTCACCTGGACCGCAACCGTTTCCTTAAGACGATAGACAGTCGCCAGTCTGTTAAGGTGAAAAAGAGGATGCATAGTCAAATTCTATCACGCTGCTTCTCAGACGGCAAGAAAACGCGTCTAAAAGATTAAGCCCCCCGCCTCCCGCATGGGAAACCGGGGGACTCCCTCCCGGGTCTATTTAACGATCGTGACGGGACATTCGGCCAGGTGCAGCACCTGCTGGGTTACACTGCCGAGCGTCACCCCCCGCAGTTTGGAGACGCCGTGCGCACCCATCACGATCTGGTTAAAGCCTTCGTTTTTGGCGGTAGAGGCAATGAGTTCGCCGGGCTTTCCCTTGAGAATTTCGCTCTCGGCCTCGACGCCGGCCTCCCGGAAAACGTCCAGAGTGCGCTTCATCACACCCCGGGCATGCGCCTCGACCTGGGCCTCGATCTCCTTGGGGTTTAGCCACTCCGGTACCACAAGGGTATGAATGGGGTCGATAACGTGGAGAACCTTGACCTGAATGCCAGGGATCGTCTTGGCCATCTGGGCCAGGTAGCGGGCGCCCCGCAGCGCCGCATCCGAACCATCGGTGGCGAGCAGCACCTTATACATTGTTTCATCCCCTCCCGACGTGGTTTTCTTTTTGATAGCATAAGAAGATGATAAAGTAAAGTACATCCTCTCTAAAACAAGGAGTTGCTGCCGATAAAGTTAACAACCGGAGAGGAGGCGTTTGACCGTGCATCCCGGGGACGAAGCTATTTTTGCCCTCGATATAGGTACGCGTACGGTTATCGGCATTGTGGCGGTGCCGGCGGGCAACGGGCTGCGCATTCTGGCGCAAGACGTTGTGGAGCACACCTCGCGTGCCATGTACGACGGGCAGATTCACGACATACCGAGCGTGGCGGACGCGGTCAGGCGGGTTAAGGAAAAGTTAGAGGCCACGCTGGAGACCACGCTCCGCCAGGTAGCCGTGGCTGCTGCCGGGCGGGCGCTGAAAACGGTACGGGCGCGGGCGGAGCAGGAGGCCGATCCTTACCGCGAGGTGGAGGAGATGGCGGTCAGAAGTCTGGAGATGCAGGCCCTTGCCGCCGCGCGCGAGGAGATCCGGGCGCTGACCCGGGAGCAGGGGCGGTTTTACTGCGTGGGCCACAACGTGGTGACCTACACCCTCGACGGCCTGCCGGTGGCCAATCTCCTTGGCCATAAAGGCGACATTATCGGTGTGGAGATTATTGCCACCTTTCTGCCGGCAAGCGTTGTGGACAGCCTTCTGAGCGTGCTCCGCCGGGCGGGGCTCGAGCCGCTTAACCTAACCCTGGAGCCGATTGCGGCCATCGACGTGGCCATCCCGGAAGGGATGCGGCTTCTCAACCTGGCCCTGGTGGATATAGGGGCCGGCACCTCCGATATCGCCGTTACCCGGGAGGGGGCCGTGGTGGCCTACGGGATGGTACCGGTAGCGGGGGACGAGCTTACGGAAGCCATCGCCGAAGCGTGCCTGGTCGATTTCGCCGGGGCCGAAGCCATCAAGCGCCAGCTCGGCACAAGCGAGGAAATCGCCTACACGGATGTCCTGGGCAACCCCGGTACGGTCAGGCGCGACGAACTCCTTGCCGCCATAGAACCGGCCCTTAACCGCCTTGCCGAAGAGGTTGCCGGGGCGATCAAGACCTTGAACGGCGGTCCCCCAAGGTCGGTGCTGTGTGTCGGCGGCGGCTGCCAGGTTCCTAGCCTCACGGCCCGCATCGCGGAAAAGCTTGGCTTACCGCCGCGCCTGGTAGGGATCAAGGACCGCCGGATGATCAAGGACCTGGTGCCGCCGGCGAACGATGCGGCTGCCGGGCCGGAAGGGGTTACGGTAGTGGGCATTGCCACGGTGGCCTTTAAAAAGCGTGGCTATACCTTCGTGAACGTTACGGTTAATGGGACGCCCTACCGGCTTTTCAACAGCGGACAACTCACCGTGGCCGACTGCTTGAGCTTTGCCGATTTCAGCCCCCGCCTGCTGTTGCCCAGAAACGGGCGGGACCTGCGCTTTAGCCTGAACGGGCAGACGGAGGTGCGGCGGGGAGAGCTGGGCCGGGCGGCCGCCATTACCGTCAACGGGCAACCGGCGCACCTGCGGACCCCGGTCGCGGATGGCGATACGATCCTCGTGGAGCCGGCCCAAAACGGCCGGGACGCCCGGGCCTTTGTCCGCGATTACCTCCCGCCGGGCGGCGGGATCAAGATCTTCCTGGACGACCGGTTGCTTGTCCTGGAACCGGTGTGCACCCTGAACGATGCTCCCGCCGCGCCGGACGCGGAAATTCACGCCGACGATCACCTCTGGATCGACACGCGGTGGACGGTGGAGAAACTGGCGCGGCGGGAAGGGATAGACCTTGCCAGGTGGCAGGTACTGGCCAACGGCACTCCCGTGCCGCCCGATCACCACCTGGCGGACGGCGATAAGTTGACCCTTGTGGCCACGGAGACGAAACATCCTGCCCGGCAGCGGGGCGACGGTATTACCGTGATGGTGAACGGGACGCCGGTGGTGCTGGAGGGCTTCCGGGAGCCGATCCTTTTAGACATTTTCAATTTTATTGACTGCGAGCTCTTCCAGCGCCAGGGCAGCCCGAAAATACGCCTCAACGGGCAAAATGCCGCCTACACCGATCCCCTCAAGGACGGGGACGTGATCGAGCTGACGTGGGAAGAACCTGGGGTCGAAGGACTTGCATAAAAATGATACCGCATCCCGAAGCAGGGTAACACAATGCGGCTATAAAGCATAAGTTATAAAATCGCCGAAGAATTTTCGCCCACGTGAAGGAATACGTCGCCTCGCGGCGAATTATTGGCCGTAAACGCGGCAGGGGTTGCAGGAAGGGCTGTAGCCTTGTCGTCAAACCCTAAGCAGAAGGGATCGGTTCTATTGGCGGTTGTTGAGAAGATTTTAACGCCGAATGCAGCGCGTGAAAAGATAGAGGGGGAGGACGGCAACTACTGTCCGTTTTGTGCTTGCCCGGTGGGTCCGGACGAGGTTGTTTGCCCCGATTGCCTTTTGGACGTGGCGCTTACAGCGGTGCTGGAAGAGTAAAAGCGGCGCTACCGTGGTGCTCAAGGATACTTTGAAGAGTATCCTTAAGGGTTTTAGCCCGGGTCGCGCTCCCGCAAACGCGGGAGCGCAACCCGGGTTTATCGTCGTCGGGACGGGAGAAGGTCGTTGCTTCAAGCAATTTCTCCCAGGTACGCCGCGCGGACCCTTTCGTTCATCTGGATTTCCGCGGCGCTTCCGGAGAGGATAATACGGCCCGTTTCCAGCACGTAGGCCCGATGGGCCACCTGCAGGGCCATGTAGGCGTTCTGCTCGACCAGCAGAATAGTTACTCCCTGCTGGTTGATGGTCCGGATAATGGAAAAAATCTCCTCGACCAGAATTGGCGACAGGCCCATCGAGGGTTCGTCGAGCAGCAATAACTTGGGCTTCGTCATCAATCCGCGGCCGATGGCGAGCATCTGCTGCTCGCCGCCGGAAAGCGTGCCTGCTATCTGCCGCGCCCGTTCCTTGAGGCGTGGAAACCGCGCGTAGACCTCTTCCAGGCTGGCCGCCACCTCGCGATGGTCCTTCCGCAAATAGGCTCCCATCATGAGGTTTTCGTAAACCGTCAGGTTGGCGATAATCTTTCGTCCTTCCGGCACGTGCGCGATCCCCATCTCGACGATTTTGTGGGGCTTAAGGTTAGTTATCGGCTTGTCCTGGAAGATTATTTCGCCGTTCTGGCACCTGATAAGCGCGGAGATGGTGCGCAGAATGGTCGTCTTTCCGGCGCCGTTAGCCCCGACAAGGGTAACGATTTCCCCCTCGTTGACCTCGAAAGTGGCGCCGTGCACCGCGTGGATGTTGCCGTAAAAAACGTCTAGATCGATGACCCTGAGCATCAGGCCACCGCCCCTTTCCCGAGATAGGCTTGTAGGACGGCGGGGTTCTGGCGCACCTCTTGCGGCGAACCTTCGGCGATGATTTCGCCGAAGTCCATCACCACCACGCGCTGGCAAAGATTCATGACGAGGCCCATCTGGTGCTCGATGACCAGAATCGTCAGACCAAACATTTCCTTTATTGCCTTGATTAATTCAACCATCTGCTTGACTTCCGCGGGGTTCATACCCGCTGCCGGCTCGTCCAGCAACAGGAGCCTGGGTTCACCGGCCAGCGCACGAGCAATCTCCAGGCGCCGCTGGTCTCCGTACGGCAGACTATCCGCCCTGTCGTACGCCCTTCTGGCCAAACCCAGGGTTCGCAGCAATTCCAAGGTTCTTTCGGTGACGCGTCTTTCCTCCGCCTTGAAGCGCGGCGAGCGTACAAAGGCGTCCAGCATTGTGTAACGGGTCCTGGTATGGAAAGCTACGCGCACGTTATCCATTACGCTGTTGGCCTTGAAGAGGCGGATGTTCTGAAAGGTCCGGGTAATTCCCAACCGGGCAACCTGGTGCGGTCGCAGGTTCAAAAGCGAATGCCCCGCAAACCTTACCTCGCCGCTCGTGGGCCGGAAGTAACCGGTTATCAGATTAAATACGGTAGTTTTGCCGGCGCCGTTCGGGCCGATCAAGCCCACGATTTCGCCTTGCTCGATGGTCATGGAAAAATTATTTACCGCCTTGAGGCCGCCGAAGCTAACGGAGAGATTTGTGATTTCCAGCAGCGGCACCTGCTACTCCTCCTTCCATCCGGCCGGGAGCGAAGGGACCAAACTCCTTGCCACCGAAAATGCCCTGCCGACGCACGAGTATGGTGATGATCAAAATTAGCGCATAAATTACCCCGCGGAAATCGAGGAACTGCTCGCCCAGAACGAACCGCAGGCCTTCGAGCAGGAACACCCAGCCTATGGCAGTCACAAGCGTCCCCGTCAGGCTACCCAGCCCACCGAGGACAACGATGATCAGGTAGTCGATGGACGCCAGAAAGTCAAAATTGGTTGGATGCAGGAACGGGTAACGGTGGGCGTAAAGCCCGCCGGCCAGCCCGGCCAGGGTGCACCCGAAAACGAAGGCTACCAGCCGGTACTTTGCGGTATTAACCCCGGCGGCTTCCGCCGCCACCTCGTCTTCCCGGATGGAGGTGCAGGCCCGCCCGTACGTAGAATGGACGAAGTTGCGGCAGAGCACGATGGCCAACAGGACAAAGACAAAGATCCAGTCAAAGTTGGCCACCTGCGGAACCCCCGTCATGCCCGTGGCGCCGCCTAGATCCGGGATAAGCTTATTGGCGTTATCCAGCGCTACCTTCACGATAATTCCGAAACCCAGCGTGGCGATGCCGAGGTAGTCGGACCGCAACCGCAGCACCGGCATGCCTATCAAGTACGAAAGCAGACCCGCGAAAAGAGCCCCGGCAACAATGGCGATGAGGAACGACCATACCCCTCCCTCCCACCAGGTCTTGCTGATTAGTCCCGCGCAGTACGCTCCCAGGCCCACGAAGGCGGCATGGCCGATAGAGAAAAGGCCCGTGAAGCCGTAAATGATACTCAGCCCCATGGCGCCAATCGTAACAATTAACGACTGGTCGAGGACGCGTTGCCAGTACGGGTTTAACAGGCCGGCGAAGGCGGCGGCTTTCACCAGCACGTAGAATACAATGACGCCCGCCAAGGCAAGAAGAATCTGCATGCGCTTTCCAGTCATGGGCATACGCTCCTTTATACCTTCTCCGGCTCGGTCCGACCCAGGAGACCCGACGGCCTGACCAAAAGTACAAGAATCAGAATGCTGAAGGCGATCGCATCACGCAACTGCGACGAAATGTACGCCGCCGTCATGGTTTCCACCTGACCCATAATCAAGGCGCCGAGCAAGGCACCGGGTATCAGGCCGATACCGCCCAGCACGGCGGCGGTAAAAGCCTTGAGACCGGGCATAATACCCATAAAGGGGTAGATCTGCGGGTAGGCGATGGCATACAGCACACCTCCCACCGCCGCCAGGGCAGATCCGATGGCGAAAGTCATGGAAATGATCCGGTCGACGTTTACACCCATAAGGCGCGCCGTGTCGTGGTCCCACGAAACGGTGCGCATGGCGGCTCCCACCTTGGTGCGGTGTACCAGGTATTGAAGCATGAGGAGCATAAGGACCACGGTCACCATTATCATTACCTGGATATTAGTAATTGAAATCCCCCCGAGGTTCCACGTCACGACGTCAAACGGCCGCGTCACGACCTGGTAGTTGGGGCCGAACATGAACTTGAGACTGCAAAAGTATTCCAAAAAAAACGAAACGCCGATGGCGCTGATGAGGGCGGCGATTTTCGGCGCGTAGCGCAGGGGCCTGTAAGCGACAAACTCAATGGTCACCCCGAGCAGGGCACAAACGGCCATTGATACGACAATGGCTATGGGCCAGGGCAGGCCCCAGTGTGCAAAACCGAGATAACCGACAAAGGCTCCGATCATGAAGACGTCGCCGTGGGCGAAGTTTATTAACCGAACGATGCCGTACACCATAGTGTAGCCCAGGGCAATCAAAGCATAAACCAGACCCAACTGGAGACCGTTTATCACCTGTTGCAGAAAAGACTCCAAACTTTATCCCCTCCCGCGCGCGACGACAAAATTGAGCGGGGGAAAGGGTTTTGCCCTTCCCCCACTCGTCGGTTTATCTTGCTAAAGTTTAGGGGGCGACTGAGGTTACAAATACTTGCTTCTTGTCCTTGATTTGCAGAATGGCCGCCGACTTTACAGGGTTGCCGTCCTTATCGAACGTTATCTTGCCGCTAACCGTCTGGAAGTCGGCAATGTTGGCCATGGCGTCGCGGATTTTGGCCTGATCGTTGGTCCCCGCGTCTTCAATGGCCTTGAGCAGGATGATGGTGGCGTCGTACGCAAGCGTCGCCAGGGCGTCCGGCTTGGCACCGTACTTCGCCTCGTACTTCTTCACCCATTCCTGCACTTCGGGACGCGGGTCGTCAGAGCTGTAGTGGTTAGTGAAGTAGCCGCCGTCCATGGCCTCCCAATCGATTTCCGCCGAATCCCACCCGTCGCCACCAAGGAAGACAGCCTTTATGCCCTTTTCACGCGCCTGCTTGCCGATAAGGCTGACCTTCTGGTAGTAGTCGGGGAGGTACAGGACGTCCGGGTTCAGCTTGGCAATGTTGGTCAAAACGGCCGAGAAGTCGGTATCCTTGTCGGTGTACGCTTCCGTAGCCAGGATCTTGCCCCCGCCCTTGGTAAAGGCCTCGGTAAAGTAGTCCTTCAGGCCGATGGTGTAATCATTGCCCTGGTCGAACAGGATAGCCGCGGTCTTCCAACCCTTCTCGAGGGCGAACTTGGCGCCCACGGTGCCCTGGAAGGGATCGATGAAGCAGGCCCGGAAGACGTAATCCTTACGCTTCCCCTTGTCTACCGTGACCTTCGGGTTGGTTGCCGTCGGGCTGATCATCGGTACACCGTACTGCTGCGCCACTTCCGAAATCGGAATGGTGCACTTGGAGGTGACGGAACCCACAATAGCGTTGACCTTGTCCTGGGTGATCAACTTGGTGGCCACGTTCACGGCCTCGGTGGCCTGGTTACGGTCGTCGGCAATCACGGTCTCGATCTTGAAATTGCCCACCTTGTAGTCTCTTTCTTCCATCGCCAGAACGAACGCGTTCTTAACGGATTCGCCAAAAGTCTTCACGTCTCCGGTCAGCGGGGCTATGAGACCTATCTTGATTACCTGTTCGCCCGCGGGCTTTCCCTACTCGGCAGCTTTCTGGCCGCAACCGCTGCCAACCAGCGCAACAGTCAACAGGACGGCCATAAGGGCCACAAACCATTTAGGTAACCTTTTCACGCTATCCCTCCCTGAACATTAGTCAAGTAAGAAGTAACGAAAAGCAGCCTTAAGGCCCGACGCCTCTATCACCTCCCGATACGGATTTTGGGCGCGCACACGTTAACCAACCACGGTTCCGTTGCGACGGCCTTAAAACCGGTACACGGTTCAGGAACCTCATCTTTATTCGACGCCACCCCGGAATATCCTGCAAGTTCGGCGCGGTTTCCGAACTTCACATTTTCCGGCGCGAAACGGCGTAATAAGCCGATTCGGGTTGACAGATGCTAACACCGGGTGAGGAAGGTTGCTGGTTACGGTCGTCTTGCGCACAGTCTGCGTCTACTTTTTCGTGCTGGTCATCCTGCGCTTAATGGGGAAGCGCGAGATCGGCCAGCTTTCGCCTTTTGATTTCGTGGTCGCCATCATCATTGCCGAGCTGGCCACCATTCCCATCGAGTCGCCTGAGAACCCATTGTGGCTCGGCCTCGTGCCGCTCACGGTACTGGCCGTCCTCGAGATTGGCTTTTCTTACCTTGCTCTGCGTTCACGCCGGTTGCGGCGGTTAATTTACGGGATACCGCAGGTGGTGGTAGCGCACGGCAAGCTGGTTCCTGAAGAAATGCGCCGGGCGCGATACAACCTGGACGACATCCTGGCCCAGTTGCGCGAGCGTGGATACCCGGACCTAAGCCAGGTGGAGTTTGCCATCCTGGAGACTTCGGGCGAGTTGAGCGTGATCCCGAGGGACGGCGTCCGGCCTGACCGCGGGGCAACCTGCTCCACTTCCGGGCACGACGGCCTGCCGCGCGTGCTGGTCATGGACGGCGAGGTAGAGCACGAAAATCTTGCTGCCGCGGGGCGCGACGAAGCCTGGCTCACGGCAGAGCTCACCGCGCGCGGCCTGGCGGTGCGCGACGTGTTTGTTGCGATGCTGGCCCGCGACGGTTCTTTATTTGTCCAGCCTCGGCGGGAAAAGCGGCAGGATTTTGTCAAATAATGGCGTATTCCTACCCGTAAACCCGGCGACAGAGGCAAGGGAATGCATTTAGGCAGACGCGAAACGGCCGTCCTGCTGCTGCTTGCGGCGGCAATAGTGTTCGGCCTGGGATACAAGTACGCACAAATCAGGGCGAGAGAAGCTTTGCCGCCCGTACTGGAGGAACCGGCGGCCGAGGAGCAGCGGGAGATCGCCGTGCACGTGGCAGGGATGGTCGCTCGTCCCGGGGTATACCGGCTGCCGCCCGGGTCGCGGGTGGCGGACGCCGTGCAAAAGGCGGATCCTCTTCCCGATGCCGACCTGAACGCGCTCAACCTGGCTAAGGTGCTTAAGGACGGGGAGAAAATTCCCGTCCCGGCCAAGGTGCCGGACACGGTTATACCTGGTATGCCGGGCTTTACGCCTGCTGCGATGAAGGCAAGCGGTTCGACCGGCGGTAAGATCAACATCAATACGGCTGACGCGGCGGAGTTGGAAAAGTTGCCGGGTATCGGCCCCGCCCTGGCCGAGCGCATCGTCCGTTACCGCGAGGAAAACGGCCCCTTCATCAGTGTGGACGACCTCCTGAACGTCAGCGGTATCGGCGAAAAGAAGCTGGAGAGTCTGCGCGATTATGCGACCGTTAACTAAGGAATGGAAGGTGACGCGACCGCTTGTTGCCTTCCTTTTTCTTTATGCCGGCGGCATCATCCTGAGCCAGTACTATCCTTTTCCCGGCGGCACCGTGCTCCTGGCCACCATTGCCACCCTTATCGTGGCGGCAGTCTTTTACCTCCTGGCCTGGCGCCGGCAGAACCTCTTGATTTTCCTGCTCTTTGTTCTTCTGGGCCTCGTGGCCGGCCGCCTGGCCGTCGAAGGCGCAATTGCTTCTGTCGAGCCCCTCGTGGGCCACGTGGTCACCGTCCGGGGCAGGGTTGCGCAGGATCCCGACGTCCGGCCGGAGAGGGCGGCCTACATCCTGGAGATCGAGGAAGTCGTTGCCGGGGAGAGGACGAGGCCGGCCGCCGGGCGGGTCCTGGCCGTGGTGCACGAACCCCAAAGCGTGTACAGCTACGGCGACCTGCTGACCGTTAAAGGGCGGCTTGCCAAACCGTTGCCTCCCGGCAACCCCGGCGCCTTCGATTACCCGGCCTACCTGTTGCGCCAGGGAGTGGGTGTCATCCTTTATGCGCTTAACGAGACCGCGGTAGAAAAAACCGGTACAAAGGCGAAAAACCCGGCCCTGGCGCTTGCCTTGCATATCCGCGAGAAGCTTTGCGGCGCTCTGGACCGTATCCTGGACCCCGGCGCGGCAGCCGTGGTCAAGGGGATTATCTTCGGCGTACGCAGCACCATCGACCCCGCGGTGCAGGACGCCTTTGTGGCCACGGGCGTGGTTCACATCCTGAGCGTCAGCGGGCTGCACGTGGGCTTTATCCTCGGGTTTGTACTGCTGCTCTTGCGGTGGCTGCGCCTGCGACCCGGTTACGACCTCCTCCTGGCCGCGGCCGTTTTAACCCTTTACGCCTTTATGACCGGAGCCAAGCCCTGCGTCATCCGGGCGACGGTGATGGGTCTTCTCCTGCTGGTGGCTCACCGGCTGGGGCGGGACCGCGATTGGCCGACGGCCCTGGCAGCGGCAGGCTTCGTCGTCCTGCTCGCCAACCCGCTGGCCCTTTACGACCCCGGGTTCCAGCTGTCCTTTGCCGCTACCTGGGGTATCCTGTACCTGGGGCCGCCGATGGTGGCGGCCTTTGACGCCTTTGCGGCGCGGGGGCGCTGGCGGTGGTCAACGGGCTGGAGCTGGGCCTTGGCGGTACCCCTGGCGGCCCAGCTGGCAACCCTGCCCCTGGTCGCCTACTACTACAACCTGGTTTCCCTGGTAGCCCTGCCGGCTAACCTGGTGGCCGTGCCCCTGGCCGGGGGTGTTCTGTTCCTGGGGATGATAATGGCGGTTGCCGGCGCCCTGTGGGAAGTTCTGGGGGCGCTCTGGGGACCGGCCACCTCCGCCTTGACCGATGTGTTCTTGTGGCTGGTACGCCTCTTTGCCGGCCTGCCGGGAGCGGCGATTACCGTGGGCACCGTGCCGACGCTCCTCGTCGCCGCCTGGTTTGGCGTGCTTTACCTGGCCGGGAAGCTTGGCTCTGCCGAAGGACAGGCGCAGGGTCTTGTAGACACGCTGCGGCGGCACAGGCTGATCATGGCCGGCGTCGTCGGCGCCGTGGCGGCCGGGTTTTTCTTTTTCGCCAGCCCCCAGGGGGGTGAACTGGAAGTTCACTTCATCGACGTGGGTCAGGGGGATGCCACGCTGGTGCGCGGCCCTGACGGGGCGACGGTGCTGATCGACAGCGGAGGATGGCCGGGGGAGTACGAGGAAGAGACGGGGGCCGGGAGCAAAGTGGTGGTGCCTTACTTAAAGCGGCTGGGCTTGCGCCGGGTGGACGTCCTTGTTCTTACCCATCCCCACGAGGATCACGCCGGCGGAGCGCGTGCCGTGCTGGAGGCGGTTAAGGTCGGGATGGTGATAGTAACGCCCGTGGAGGGCAGGGAAGAAGTACCCCCCGGCTACGCTCGCCTGCTGGCTGGCCTTGAACGGGCAGAAGTCAGAGTACGCGCGGTGCGCGCCGGAGCACACATCAAGGCGGGGACGGCGCTGAACCTGGAAGTCTTATCCCCCGCCGAACCGCTGTTCCGGGGTACCAGCTCGGACTTTAACAACAACTCCCTCGTGCTGCGGTTGCGCTACGGAGGACACACCTTCCTCTTTGCTGCCGACATCCAGCAGGAGGCCCAGGCCAGGCTGCTGCTCTCGGGCCAGGATCTTAAAGCCGACGTGCTCAAGGTTCCGCACCACGGCAGCGCCGCTTTCGTACCTGCCTTCTTCGAGGCGGTGCGCCCTGGCGTGGCCGTCGTTTCCGTGGGGGCGCAAAACCGGTTTGGCCTTCCCGCGCCGGCGGCGCTGGCAAAGTTGGAAGAGACGGGCGCCCGCATTTACCGCACCGATCGCGACGGCGCGGTAATCGTCCGGACCGACGGGCGAACCCTGACGATCAAAACGGGGCGCGAACGCCGGCGGCGCGCCGCTTGAAACGTTAGAAATGCGGTTACCGTGACCTACTCCCGCCAGTAATAACGTTCAAATCAAGGATCACGGGAAAGTTACCTAAAGAATATCGCTCCTCAGAAACGATGGTTAACAAACCTACCATATTATGATAGTTTCTTCGGAAAACGAGGCTTGTCATTTAAACCGTTAGACGCTTCTCTATGTATGAGTAATATTTTGAGGGTGATGCATCTTGCCTCAAAAATACAAAGCGGTATATTTTCCTGATATGCCTGCAAATAGTGCTAAGCATAAGGCCCTTACGTTGGCTTAGGGATTCCATCCTGGCAGTTGCTTTATCTGTATTTTCAAGGAGCCCTATGTTGAGTTTTTCAGCAGAATCTAGGTAAGCAAACTCTCCCAAACAATAATCGAGCGCAGATTAGCAAAGAGCAATGCTGAAGGGTTATCGTTGTTAAAATACCATAAAGCCACCACATCCGCTAAAAGATTCACTGATGTCAACCGACATGTAATGGGTATTCTTCGAGATAAAAAACAGACGAACGGCGCGTCATAGCAAGGTTATTTCTCGATCAAAGTTACAACTACTTATATACGGGTCCCGTTAAGACTCATCGCGTGGGCACTGCCTACGCCTCCGAGCTGGAGAGGCATTACCGGGGCCGGTACAAGTAAGCCCCTGGCGTGCTTGAGCGGCGTGGCCAGGGGCTTGTCAGCCTGGTTTGCAGGGCAGCGGCGGTTACTCGATCGGTACCCGGTACGTTTTCGGCTTGCCGGCTTCGGCTTTTGGCATGCGTACCTCCAGTACACCGTTCTGGAGTTTGGCCTTTGCCTGTTCCGGCTTGACCTCCACCGGCAGCGGGATGGTGCGGGAGAAGCTCCCGTAAAACCGCTCGCTGTGGTAATAATCCTCGTCCTTGACTTCGCGGGTGCGCTTGAGCTCACCCTTAATGGTGATGCTGTCTGGAGCAACGCTCACCTCGAGTTCGTCCCTGGACGCAATCCCCGGAACTTCGGCGGTGGCTACGACCTCGTCTTCCGTCTGGTAGACGTCGACGCGCGGTGCGGCTACCTCGCGCCACGGTGGACGCAAGAACTCCCACATCCTGTTCATCTGCTCCCGCAGGTTGGCCAACTCTGCAAAAGGATCCCAGCGTCTGATACTCATTTTCCCAACCTCCTCAGCTTAATCAGGCTTAGTTTTTCCCTCGAGGACGAGCAAATTACAAGTTTTTACGCAGCAAGGTCAAGTAGTCTGCCAGGACTCCCTGAAGGGGTGACCCCGTCTACGGCGTAAGAAGTCCCAGAGACGATCCGGTTTTTCGTATATGTCGCGCCATTGCCAGTGATTGCGCCGGTTGATCAGCCGCACGGTTTTCATCTTCCTTATACCATTATCTGGTGCCGGTTGCGGTTTGATTATAGAAAGCTTTGGGAATTAAGTCAAGCCAGGAGAAGTAAACAATTCCAGGTTGACCGCCCTTTCAAGGTTATCTTACACTGAAAAGGAAAAAGATAGCTGTCGGCAATTTGAAATTTGAGCTTAGAAAGGTAGGGGAGAGTGCAACTATGAAGGTGGTGGCGGAGATTTCCATTGTCCCTCTGGGGACCGGTTCGCCGGGAATCGGCCGGTACGTGGCCGCATGCGTGGAGGAACTTGTCAGGCGGGGCATCAAGCACCAGGTAACGCCGATGGGAACGGTAGTGGAGGGGGATCTGGACGCCGTCCTGGCCGCGGTGCGCGAAATGCACGAGGTGCCCTTCCGGGCCGGCGCCCGGCGGGTCGTGACCACCATCCACATTGACGATCGACGGGACAAGCAGCTGACCATGGAGGGTAAGGTGCGGTCGGTGCAGGAGAGGCTGGGCGGCTGAGTGCGGTATTTCGAAGCGCTGGTGACCGAGATCCGCGCGGGGAAAATAGCCCCGGTATACCTGTGGCACGGTGAAGAGGTCTACCTGCAGCGGGCCGCGCTGGAGGCGCTGAAGGCGCAGGTTCTGCCGCCGGGGACCGCGTCTTTTAATTACGTGGAACTGGATGGGGAAGAGGTTTCGCCGGCGCGCATCGTCCGTGCGGCGCAGGAGCCACCCGTGTTGGGGGCGATGCGCCTGGTCGTAGTGAAGCGCGCCCTGTTCCTGGCCGCAGCAAGCAAACGAGCCGGAGCGCCGGATGACACGCCGCTGCTTTCCTACCTCGAGCAGCCGGTGTCTTCAACCTGCCTGGTCTTTATGGTACCACTAACCGCCGACCGGCGGAAGCAGGCTTACCGGCTGGTTGCCGCGCGGGGCGGCGTCGTCGAGTTCGCGCCCCTCCGCGCGGAAGAGGCGGCAGCCTGGGCAACGCGGCAGGCAGCGGCGCGGGGGATCCACCTGACTCCCGATGCTTGTGAACTTCTGGTGAGGTCGGCGCGCGGCGGGCTCACCGGTTTGGCCAACGAACTGGAAAAGGTGCTGGCGTACGTCGGGGAGACGGGAAAGGTCTCTGCCGCCGACATAGCTCCCGTGCTGCCGGTGCAGGCCGAAGACAACGTTTTCCGCGTGGTGGATGCCGTAATCGAGGGGCGTTGCCACGCAGCTCTGCGCGGGCTGAAGCACCTTTTGCTGGCGGGGGAGCCACCGCTTGGCATTTTAGGCCTGCTGGCCCGGCACTTCCGTAACATTCTGGCCGTAAATGATCTGGCTGCCACAGGTAAGCGCCCCCCGGAAATTGCCGCCGCCCTGGGCTTAAAACCGTTCGTGGTAGAAAAGGCGCTGGCGCACGGGCGTCGTACCCGCCGCGCCCTCCTGGAAACGGCGCTGGAGGAATTGCTGGAAGTGGATGTCGCTGTGAAGACGGGAACCCGTGATTTTTACCCTGCCCTTGCCGACCTGATCATGCGACTGGGTGTCCAAGGGGGTCAAGATCGATGAGCCGGGAAATAATCACCCGCGCCCTGGAACGTATCTCTCCTTTCGCCGGTATCGACACGGCAGTGCTGGCCCGGATGGCCCAATTCACCCGGATCGTCAGGATGCCTGCCGGCACCGCGGTCTTTCACGCGGGCGATCCGGCAGACCGCTTTTTTGTGTTGCTGGCGGGCGAAGTGGGTATTTACCCTGGCAACCCGGGTGGCAGTCCCGCAGGCATTGTCCAGGCGGGGGAAGTTTTTGGCACTGAGTCTTTTCTGGATGCGGCGTCGCGCCCGGCAACGGCGGTGACCCTCAAAGAGTCTCTCCTCCTTTACGTGGTCCGCCACGATTTTGACCGGTTTCTGACTATGCATCCGGGATTGAACCTGGCCCTCAACGCGCGCCTGCGGCACGCGGACGCCTGCGCGCGGGTGCTGGTGCAGCAACCGCCGGCAGGCGCACCGTTGCCGGACGAACTTTATTACAAGGAATACACCTGTCCCTGCTGCGGGGAAGAAATACGGTCGCCGGCCGTAAAATCCCGTTTTATCCGGGTGGCCAGGACGGACAGCGATTTTTGCCAGCACCACGTGGGACCGAATCCTCTCTTTTACGAGATTGTGGTTTGCCCGGCGTGCGGGTATGCCTTCAACGAGGAAAGCTACGAGCCGTTGAATCCTCAGACGCAGAAAGCCCTCCGGGCTGCTTGCGCCGGGCAGGGAAGGCGGATTGCCGACCCAACACGCACCCTGGACGAGGCTATAGAACTGTTTAAGCTGGCCATCGCCTGCCAGGAAGCGCGCGGTGCGCGCCCGTCTGTGCTTGGACGCTTTCACTTGAAGCTGGCCTGGCTGTACCGTTTCCGGGAGGATGCGGTTAACGAACAGGACGCCCTGGCGTCGGCAGTGCGTTGTTTTACCCAGGCATTTCAACTGGAACAAGCAGGCGACCCGAAACAAGAATTGCATCTTCTTTACCTGCTCGGAGAGTTAAACCGGCGGCTCGGGAACAGGGACGCGGCCGTCCGCTGGTTCAGCCGGGTTATCAATCATCCGGAAAAGAGCCGGAACCCGCTGGCGGTTAACATGGCGCGAGAGCAATGGCAGGAGATAAGGGGACAGAAAACGCGGCCGGTATAAGTTAGCTGGCCGCGTTCATTTTTCGCATCAGGCGGGATTTCTTCCGCGCTGCCGTATTCCTGTGGAGAATTCCCTTTGTTACTGCCTTATCAATGGCCACCAGGGCACGGCGCAGATTGGCCTGCGCTTCTTCCGTGGCGCCGGCGGCCAGAGCCTGTTCAAAACGCTTGATGGCCGTCCGGAGGGCCGACTTCAGGCGCCGGTTGCGCTCCGTGCGCTTGCGGATAACTTCCACCCGTTTCTTGGCCGACCTGGTTTTTGGCACCCTTTCACCTCCTACGCGCCAATTTTATCACGTCGATAGAGTGCTTGCAACACTTGCCGTATAAAATAACCATTTCGTGGGCAATAATAAGCACGAGCTTCAGGGAAGGGAGGTGAAAATATGGCAGAACAGGCTGCGCGCCAGCAGTGGTGGGGTGTCATTATCCGGTTTGTTGTCTCTGCTATCGTTTTGATGATCGTCAGCTGGGTATCGCCCGGTTTCGTGGTTAAGGGCGGGTTTGTTGGTGCCCTCATTGCCGCCGCGGTGATCGCTCTGCTGGGTTACCTCGTTGAGCTGCTGCTCGGGGAGCGTATCTCGCCGCAAAGCCGCGGCCTCGTGGGCTTCGTTGTGGCGGCGGTGGTTATCTATTTGGCCCAGTTCATCATTCCGGGCTTACTCTCGGTAAGTCTCATCGGAGCTCTTATCGCGGCGTTCGTTATCGGCCTTATCGACGCCTTCGTGCCCACCCTGCTCCGGTAGTGCGGAGCGCGTAAGGTTATACGTACCCCTTCGGACGCGTAATATTCTCCGGAGGGGGTTTTACTTTTGCGGTGGGTACGTGCCCTGGTGCTGGTTTGGTCAGCGTGCCTATTTCTCTGGGTGCTCTGGCCCCCGGCTTGCGGTCTGGCGCGCGCCGGAGGCAATGCCATTTTTCAGTGGGGAAGGCAAAATCCGCGCTCCCTTTTGCACCTGGCCCTACCCACGCTTGGCCACGAAGCGGTCCGGCCGGCGACGGCCTACCGTTACCTGTTTGGTTGCCTGGCCGGTGTTAACCTGAGCAGCCGGGCAGAAATGCTGGCTTCGCAGTTGCCGGCAACCGTTTCGTTTGCCGGCGAAGTGCCGCCGGTGGTTCGGCACGAGCCCGGGCCGGCGGTGCCGGGAGCACGCCTGGCTGCGAGTGGGAACGATAGCGCGCTGGTGGGCATCTACCATACCCATACCGGAGAAACCTACGCTCTCTCGGACGGTGTGGCACGCTTCGACGGCCGGGCGGGCGGGGTGGTGACGGTGGGCCGGGTACTGGCGCGCGCCCTTGAGACCCAGGGCATCAAGGTGGTGTACAGCGAAAAAATCCACGACGCACCCTATGCCCGGTCTTACCTGGCTTCGCGGGCCACGGCGGAAGCGATGCTCCGGTGGCATCCGGACCTGGTGACCCTGCTCGACATCCACCGGGATGCCGCCAAGACCAGAGCGCAGAGCGTGGTTCGCATCGGCGGGAGGCAAGTAGCAACCATCCTCCTGGTGGTTGGCTCCGACGCGCGGGAGCCGTTTCCTACCTGGCGCCAAAACCACGCCTTTGCCGAGCGCCTGGCAGCAGCCCTGAACGAACGCTACCCCGGCCTGTGCCAGGGAGTCAGGGTTAAAAGCGGGCGGTATAACCAGTTTCTTCACCCGCACGCGCTCCTGGTAGAGATCGGGAGCGCGGAAAACCACACCGAAGAGGCCGTCCGGGCTGCCGAATTGTTCGCCGAAGTGCTGGCGAGCGTCATCGGGCAGATGGACTTCGGAACGGAGGGAGAGGAGACACGAAGCAGCAAGGAGGACGTGTGACCAACCCAAATGCGCACCTGGTACCTTGCCTGTATTGCTGTGGCTGCCGCGGCGGTTTTCTACCACGCCTGGCTGTGCCTTGATTTCTTCAACCGGTTTGTTGCCCCGCCGGAACCGGTGCGCCTCGTTGAGGTGCGGCGCCTGAATCCGGAACACGTCGTGGTAGATTTCCTTGGTTTGCGCGTTGTGCTGGCGGTACCCGAGCAGGCCCTGCCTGTCCGGCGGCCGCCAGAATGACCGACTGCCCACGACCGGCGCCCTGTTGACGGCGGCCTTTTAAAACCGGACGGGTACCCGGACCTTGTCCAGCTCGCTCCCGTCATTTGGGCTGATCCAGAAGACCTCGAGGTAGCCTTTGCCCCCGCGTGGCGGCGTAAAAGCCAGCGTGGCCTGGAAGTCGCCGCGGCCCGGTGCCCCGGCGGTGGCGGTAGAAAAGGTTTCCGCCAGCTGCCTTCCGTCTTCGGTAACCAGGCGCAGGTTGACGGTGCCCTCGAAAACCCGGGCACTTCCCCGCACCTCCAGCGGGCTTCTGACTCTGGCCTCCGGCGCGGGCGCGGTTACCCAGATGGCGGGCTCCCAAACGTTTTCCAGGTTGCGCTTAAACGGTTGCTCGTAAAGACCGATGTGGCCCCACCACGCGCGGGCCCGTTCGTCCAGCCCGCCCTCCACCAGAAACCGAACCTGTTTTACCTGGGGAAATTCGGTGAGGGTGTTGACAATGCTCTGGATCCCGAGGGCTTCACCGGCGGCGCCGACGTTGGCCTTCAGGACCTCGCGCGAGAAATCGACCGTTGCCGTGCCCTTGGCAATCTTAATACCCAGGATCCTGGTGTCCGGCGGCAGGACGCGGAAAGCTCCCGGCGTACGCGGCATCCCGTGAATCAGTTCCTCCAGGGCCGCCCGGACCACTTCCTGCGTCGGCTTCACTGCGTGCACCTCGCGCACCAGGTAGAGATCTCTTCCCGTCATTTTCAGGTAATAGACGGCCACCCGCCGGGCCGGGAGCGGTCGTTGGGGCTCGGGTTCCGGCTTCTCGGTGCGGCTGCAGGCGGAAAAGAACAGAAGCAGCAGAGTTGTGGCCAGGGCCGCGACCGTGGGGATTACGCGTCGCTTCACACCTCTCCACCCCGCATTTTTCTTCGTCGCGCCTGGAGGTATTATAACACCGCCGGCCGGAAACGATAACCGGCCGGGCCTCCCACCGCGGGCAAAAAATTCGTCCGGTAACGCGAAGGACGCAAAGGTAGAAGCCATAATGTTGTGTTATAATGTTAGCGGGTGTTGTCGGGTGCAAGAACTGATTCGCAACTTTTGCATTATCGCCCATATCGACCACGGCAAGTCCACGCTGGCCGACCGGCTGCTGGAATATACGGGGGCGCTTTCCGCACGCGAGATGACCGACCAGGTGCTCGACCGGATGGACATCGAGCGCGAGCGGGGAATCACCATTAAGGCGCAGGCAGTGCGGCTGAGCTATCGTGGCCGGGACGGACGGGAATACCGGTTGAACCTGATTGACACACCGGGCCACGTGGACTTCACGTACGAGGTTTCCCGCAGCCTGGCAGCCTGCGAAGGAGCGGTCCTGGTCATCGACGCCACCCAGGGGATCGAGGCCCAAACGCTGGCCAACGTGTATCTCGCCATGGAGCACGATCTCGTCCTTATTCCGGTGATCAACAAAATCGACCTGCCGGGAGCCGAACCGGAGCGCGTGAAGCGGGAGATCGAGGACGTGCTGGGCCTGGACGCGGCAGGGGCCATCCTGGCCTCGGCCAAGGAGGGCATCGGCGTCCCCGAGATCCTGGACCGCATCGTCAGCGACATCCCGCCACCCAAGGGGGATCCGACGGCGCCGCTGCGGGCCCTGATCTTCGATTCCCATTACGACCCCTACAAAGGGGTCATCGCTTATATCAGGGTTGTCGATGGGGAGATCCGCCCGGGGATGACGATAAGGCTCATGGCCACCGGCCGGGAGTTCGAGGTGGCGGAGGTTGGTTACTTCCGTCCCGATCTCGCCAGGTGCGACACCCTGGTTACCGGTGACGTCGGGTTTATCGCGGCGGGCATTAAGAACGTGCGCGATTGCCGCGTCGGCGACACCATTACGGAGGCCGCGCGGCCGGCGGCCGCTCCCCTGCCGGGGTACCGCCGGGTAAAACCGATGGTCTACTGTGGTCTTTACCCGGTCGAGTCGGACGACTACGAGCGGTTGCGGGACGCCCTGGAGAAGCTGGCGCTGAACGACGCATCCCTGGTTTTCGAGCCGGAGACCTCGGTGGCCCTCGGTTTTGGCTTCCGGTGCGGATTTCTGGGCCTTTTGCACATGGAGATCATCCAGGAGCGGCTGGAGCGCCACTACGGCCTGGAGCTGGTGGCCACCGCACCCAGCGTGGTCTACCGGGTCACGAAGACGAACGGCGAGGTGATCGAGGTCGACAACCCGGCGCGGCTTCCCTCGGAAGGGGAGATCGCCCGCATGGAGGAGCCGTACGTCACGGCCACGGTTGTCCTTCCCTCCGACTATATCGGCGCGGTAATGGAGCTCTGCCGCGACCGGCGCGGCACCTTCAAGAACATGGAGTACCTCAGCCCGCAGCGGGTGGTGCTGACGTACGAACTCCCGCTGGCCGAGATCATCTACGACTTTTTCGACCGCCTCAAGTCCACCACGCGCGGCTACGCCTCCCTGGATTACGAGCCGGCCGGGTACCGGGAGGCAGACCTGGTGCGGGTTGACATCAAGGTGGCGGGGGAAACCCTGGACGCCCTTTCCACCATCGTCCACCGTGCGCGCGCCTACCAGCAGGGACGGGCGCTGGTGGAAAAGCTCAGGGAGCTTATCCCGCGCCACCTCTTTGAGATCCCCGTGCAGGCGGCCATCGGCTCGCGGGTGATCGCCCGCGAAACCATCAAGCCCCTGCGCAAAAACGTCCTGGCCAAATGCTACGGCGGCGACGTGACCCGCAAAAAGAAGCTCCTCGAAAAGCAGAAAGAGGGCAAGAAGCGGATGAAGCAGGTGGGCCACGTCGAGATCCCGCAGGAGGCCTTCATGGCCGTCTTGCGCACGGAGCACAAAAAGTGAGGGCGAGGAGCGACGGTAGGGCTTTATCTGCACGTTCCGTTTTGCGTCCGCAAGTGCCGGTACTGCGACTTCGTATCCTCCCCTTATAACAACGCAGACGTCGAGTTATACGTCAAAGTGCTACCGCAGGAGGCGCGCCTGCGCGCGGCTACCCTGCCGCCTGCCAAAAGGCTCGTGGCCACCGTATTCGCGGGGGGAGGCACACCGACCGTATTGCCTGCCCCTGTGCTTGCTGCTTTGCTGGGGCGGGTACGGCAGTTCTTCCGGTGGCCGGACGGGGCCGAGGTCACGGTGGAGGCCAACCCGGGGTCGGTGACACGGGAAGGGCTCGACGCCCTGCGCCGCGCCGGAGTGAGCCGCATCAGCCTGGGTATGCAGGCGTCGCAGGAGCGGCTTCTGGCGCTGTTAGGGCGCATCCACAGGTTTGGCGACGTGGTGGCCTCGGTGCGGCTGGCCAGGGAAGCGGGGTTTAATAACCTGAACCTGGATCTCATTTACGGGCTGCCGGAACAGTCCCTGGCGGACTGGCGTGCGACCCTGGAGGCGGCCGTAGCGCTTGAACCGGAGCACATCGCGGCCTACGGCCTTGAGCTGGTGCCGCACACGCCCCTGGCGGCCATGGTAAGCGAAGGAAGGGTCTCACCGTGCCCCGAGGAACTCGACCGGGAGATGTACGATCTGGCGCGAGAGTTTTTGCCGCGGCACGGGTACGTGCAGTACGAGATTTCGAACTTCGCCCGTCCGGGATACGCCTGCCGGCACAACTTAATATACTGGCGGAACGAAGATTACATCGGCCTGGGCCCGGGAGCACACTCACATATCGGCGGCAAGCGCCAGGCCAATATTAAGGACTTGCGGGCGTGGGCCGCACGGATCGCTAAGGGGGAGCTCCCGCTGGCCGAGGAGGAGTGGGCCGGCATCCCGGTGCAGATGGCAGAAACCGTATTTCTCGGGCTACGCCTGCTTGACGGACTCGATAGGGGCGCATTTTATGCCCGGTTCGGCAGGGATGTCCTGGAAGTTTACGGAGCGGTCGTTGAGCGCCTGGTGGCCCGCGGGCTGGTTGAGTTGACGGCCGACCGTCTGCGGCTTACCCGGATGGCCGTTCCCGTGGCGAACGAAGTTTTCGCCGCCTTCCTACCTTAGTCCCACTCTCAGACATCATAGCGTAAAGTTACTGTAGGGTTCTGGGAGGACCTGAATAGGCTGGTCTACGCCCACGAGGGGAAAGAGCGGGTGGGGAAGGAGCGGTACCGGTTCAAGCGGCCGCACTATTTGGCCGGCATCTACGCGGACACAGAGGACCTGTGGTATGAGGTTTTAGCTTACCTTGACCGGAACTACGACCTTGAGCACGTCGAAAGAATCTTTCTTGGCGGCGACGG
>Ga0209479_1000572_pt1 | contig 54671 bp, 47 predicted proteins | sample DewCreD2012metaG_2_FD_184112 | JGI IMG/M metagenome (GOLD analysis project Ga0209479, IMG submission 184112) | Hot spring sediment bacterial and archeal communities from British Columbia, Canada, to study Microbial Dark Matter (Phase II) - Dewar... ...
ATCTGCCTGACCTGCTTGGAGAGCACAGACGGCTCGATGTGCAAAAGCTCGGCGGCCCAGGCGATGCGTTCCTTGAGTTTGGGCCCCCACAGGTCGTAGAAGCTCCCGAAGAAGTCCAGCACCTCGTAGCCGGTGAGCTTGTCGTAGACCTTCATCCCACCGTTGACGATGCCCAGGTTGCGGCGCACCTCGAGGGGTTGCCGTAGCACATCAAAACCCGCCACTTTAGCGCTGCCCCCGGTAGGCTTGAGCAGGGTGGCCAGCATCCGCAGGGTGGTGGTTTTGCCGGCCCCATTGGGGCCCAAAAGGCCATACACCTCACCCGGCTGCACCCTGAAGGAGATGCCCCTGACCGCTTGCGTCTTCTGGTAGCTTTTTTGTAGGTTGATAGCTTCGATCATGTAACCTCCGGTAGTGCTAGCCCGTCCGCTTGAGCTTGCCGGTGCGCTTGGCCCACATCTCGGCGGTGTGGAAAACCCACAGGCCTAGCGGAATTAGAACCACCCCCATCAGCAACAGGATACCCAGTTCCGGCAGCACCGAGGAAAGCGGGGCCCCCACCAGCCGCTCCGGGGTGGAGTCGGGGTGGTTGATGCCCATCAGCTTGCGGCAGGCCTCGAGAGCATAGGTGGCCGGGCTCAGGTAGGCCAAAGGCTGCACCCAGGAAGGCAGCACACTGACGGGATAGTAGATGCCCGAGACCAGAAGCAGAATGCCCTGGAAGATGTTGGTGGCCTGGGCCCCGTTCTCCGGCGACATCACCGGCAGAATGGCGGCCATCAGGCCCAGCCCCATGAAGGCCAGGCTGGCTACCAGCAACACCACCAAGACCCCCAGCAGGTTGGCCCCGCTCACCGAGACCTGGATAAAAAGCACCAGGCCCACCAGGATCACGATGGTGCGGATCACGCTGAACATGACCGCAAAGAGCGAGACCCCCGAGAGGTGGATGAGCCTCGAGACCGGAGCCATAAAGGTGTACTCGAGCGTCCCCTCCCAGCGCTCGTAGGAGATGGAGTTCGCGATCTCGTTATACATGGCCGATAAAAACGACCACAAGAGCACGCCCAGCAACAGCGTCAGGGTCAGGCGGAAGTCGTCCTGGGCCTTGCCGATCAGGGCAATGGTGGCCGAGTTGACGATGGCGTAAAACACGAACACCACCACCCAGCTCATGTAGCGCCGGGTCAGGTGCCAGTCGCGGAAGACAAAGGCCCACATAGGGCGGATATAGCGTTCAAACATAGGGTTCCCTTAGGTCGCGCAACAACCATTAACTTTCGAGCTCTTCCTCATCGAAGGCCTCGCCGGTGAGGGCGATGAAGGCCTCCTCGAGGCTCCCGGTTCCAGCTTTTCGCTTGAGTTCGTCGGCGGTGCCTTCGGCCACCAGGCGGCCATGGGCCAGGAAGCCGATGCGGTGCGAGAGGCGCTCGGCCTCGGCCATGTCGTGGGTGGTGAGCAGGATGGTGGTGCCCTCGCGGGCCCGCAGATCTTCCAGGAAGGCCTGCACGTCGCGGCGGCTTTTGGGGTCGAGGCCGGTGGTGGGCTCGTCCAGTAGCAGGAGGGGCGGGTTGATGAGGAGGGCCCGGGCAATGGCAATCTTCTGCTGCATGCCGCGGCTCATCTCCTCGATGGGATCGCCGAAGCGGCGCGACTCCAGGCCGAGTTGCTCCAGAATCTGCATGGCCCGCTTTTCGGCCTGGCGGGGCTCGAGGCCATAAAGCTGCGCGGCGTAGAGCAGGTTCTCGCGCGGCGAAAGCTTCTTGTAAAAGGCCGCGTCCACGCTCACCCGGCCCATCTTGCGCCGCAGCTCGCGCTCACCCTCGGGCAGGGTATGGCCCAGCATCCGCACCGTGCCGCCATCGGGGGTGAGCAGGGTGGATAAAATGCGGATCAGGGTGGACTTGCCCGAGCCGTTGGGGCCCAGTAGGCCGTAGGTCTCCCCTTCCCGCACCTGGAAAGACACCCCCTTGAGGGCCCATTCCTCCCTGAGGGGCGCGCGCAGTCCGTCGCGCTTGCGGAAGACCTTTTTAAGGTTGGAGACCTCGATGGCGAGTTGGGTTTTGGTGGGCTCGAGGGTCAGCATAACAGGCTCTGCCTTTCAAAAAAGTTGAGGGTTAGGGCTGTGGGGACGTTCACGCTTGGTAAAAGCATCTCTGGTTCTCCAAACAAACCGGCGGCCCGAAGGCCGCCTAGGAACGCAAAAAGCGCGACAAATGCGGTTCGGGAGAGGTTTGGGTTCAGGCGCAAGGCCTGGCCATACGAATGATCGCGCGGCTGCTCATGGCTCACCTACCAGGCCTAAGTGTACGCTCTGGTCAGCCCAGCGCGCAAGCCTGCGAACGGTCGGTGCGGCGCTTCAAAAGCGGGCTGCGTGGGTCTGCGAACGGAGCATCGGTTCTCAACCCGAGTCCAACACGTTAAGCTACTACATGAGGTCAAAGCATGGACGTCTTCCCCGCTTGGTTCAAGGCCTTCAAACAGGTGGAAATCTGGCCCGGCATGGATATGGCGGTGCTCTCCGGCCACAAGGGGCAGGTAGGGTTTGCCCAGGTTGCCGAAGAAACCTTCGTACCTGAACACGCCCACGACGGCCAGTGGGGGGTGGTGCTGGAAGGCCAGGTCGAGTTCGTAATCGGCGGCGAGACCCGGGTGTTCCGCAAGGGCGACTACTACCACATTCCCGCCGGCGTTCCGCACAGCGCTCGGCTGGCAGCGGGCACCGCCTTTATTGATGTGTGGGAAAACGAGCGCTTCCCGGCCGACCGCCTTAAGTAGGGCTCGAGGGGGTTTTATGTACGAGAACATTCTGGTGGAAACCCACGGGGCAGTCGGGCTGGTGCGGCTCAACCGCCCCAAACAACTCAACGCCCTCAACAGCGCCACCCTGCGCGAGCTGGCTACCGCCGTTGTTGCGTTCGAGCAGGATGCCGCCATCGGGGCCATGGTCATTACCGGCAACGAGCGGGCCTTTGCCGCCGGGGCCGATATCGCCGAGTTCCAGCAAACCAGCCTGGCCGAGCTGATGAAAGGCCTGCGGGCCGACCAGTACGAGGCGCTGCGCAAGGTGCGCAAGCCGCTGGTGGCCGCGGTCTCGGGCTTTGCCTACGGGGGCGGCTGTGAGCTGGCCATGCTCTGCGACCTGATCGTGGCTTCCGATACCGCCAAGTTCGCCCAGCCGGAAATCAACCTGGGCATCATCCCCGGCGGCGGGGGCACCCAGCGCCTCACCCGGCAGGTGGGCAAGTACCTGGCCATGGAGGTGATTCTGGCCGGGCGGGTGCTCTCGGCCTGGGAAGCCTTGCAGCACGGCCTGGTGAACCGCGTGGTGCCGGTGGAGCTGTATCTGGAAGAGGCCCTCGAGCTCGCCCAGACCCTCGCCGAAAGGGCCCCCCTGGCCGCGCGGCTGGCCAAGGATGCCGTCCTGCGGGCCCAGGACATGAGCCTGGAGCACGGGCTGGGCCTCGAGCGCAGCAATTTTCTGATTGCCTTTGGCAGCGAGGACAAGCAAGAAGGCACCACCGCCTTTTTGGAAAAACGCAAGCCCCAGTGGAAAGGGCGCTAGGGAGGAAGCATGGAGGTACTTCTACGCGAACAAAGCAATGGCATTCTAACCCTCACCCTGAACCGGCCCGAGGCCATCAACGCCCTTACCACCGAGATGCTGCGGGAGCTTAGCCAAGCCCTCAAAGAGGCCGCCGCCCCGGAGGTGCGGGTGGTGGTGCTGCGAGGAGCAGGGCGCGGATTTTGCTCGGGTCAGGATCTGCGCGAGTTTGCGGGGCAGCGCATCTCGTACAAAAACCACCTGCGCAACTACCGCGCGGTGGTGGAGGGTCTGGCCGGTCTGGAAAAGCCGGTAATCGCCGCCATTCACGGGGCCGCCGCCGGGGCCGGCCTGTCGCTGGCCCTAGCCTGCGACCTGCGTATTGCTTCTTCCGATGCGGTGCTGACCACCGGCTTCAGCAGGATTGGCCTGATCCCCGATGCGGGCATGAACTACCACCTGCCGCGCATGGTAGGCTACGCCAAGGCCTTCGAGCTCGAGGTGCTCTCGGAGCGCCTCAAGGCCGAGGAGGCCCTGGCCCTGGGCCTGGTGAACCGGGTGGTGCCCGCCGAAAGCTTTGCCGAGGAGGTGGCCCGGCTGGCGGGTGAGCTGGCCCAGGGCCCCACCAAAACCTACGGCCTGATTAAGCGGGCTCTGCGACGCAGCGCGGGGGCCAGCCTCGAGGAGATGCTCGAGTACGAGGCCCTGCTGCAGGAGGTGGCGGGCCGCACCGAGGACCACCAGGAGGGCGTGCAGGCTTTTTATGAGAAGCGCCCCCCGCGCTTCCAGGGCAGGTAGACTAGCGGCGTGGTTCGCTACCTCAAGGGAACGGTACTGAAGAAAAGCCCCAGCAGCGTGGTCTTGCTGGTGGGGGGGGTGGGCCTCGAGGCGAGCTGTCCGGCCTCGACGCTGGCCCAGCTCAGCGAGGGCCAGGAAGCCGCTTTGCACACCAAGCTGGTGGTGCGCGAGGATGACCTGTCGCTTTTTGGTTTTGCCGATGAGAGAAGCCTCGAGCTATTCGAACTGCTGCTCTCGGTCTCGGGGGTGGGGCCCAAAGTGGCCCTGAACCTGCTTTCCTCCCAGACCCCCGCCCTGCTGGCGCGGGCCCTGGCCGAAGGCGACCTGCGCCTGCTCACGGCGGCCCAGGGGGTGGGTAAGAAGCTGGCCGAACGCATCGCGCTCGAGCTGCGCGGCAAGGTGCCGGCCCACCTGATGGGCGAAGGGGGCCGCCTGGTGCGCAGCAGCCAGACCGAGGAGGCCGAGTTGGCCCTCATCACCCTGGGTTTCCGCGAGGGCCAGGTGCGGAGCGTGGTGGCCGAGATCGCCCAGAAAAACCCCGAGGCCGGCACCCAGGAGCTCATCAAGCTGGCCCTGAAAGCCCTGCGCTAGAAATAGCGCTCGCGCATCTGGCCCAAAAAATCCTCGGTGATCTGGGCGCCCGAGGCCGAGCCCAGCACCGCATCGATGCCACAGTAAGGGCAGAGGGCGGTCTGGCCCTGGTCTATCCACTCTTCAATCTCGCTTGGTGGGAAGATGCGCAGGCAGTAAAAGCAGCCGCACTGCTCGCTTTGCAGTATCTCGGCGCGGTGGCGGCTGGCGTGCTGGTGGGCCTCGTGGTAGGTCATAAGGCCTCCAGCCAGGGGAGCATCTGGAGCAGGTTGGTGACCTCGAGGTCGGCGGGGTACCGGGGGTCTTTGGCTTTGAAACCGCGCTCGACCCAGACCGCTTTCATCCCGGCGGCCGCGGCCCCCGCCACATCGCGTTCGGGGTTGTCGCCCACCATCACGCAGGCCGAGGGTTCGACTTCCAGGGTTTTGCAGATGTGGTCGAAGATGCCCCGCTCGGGCTTGCCAATATCGAGCTCGCCCGAGATCACCACAGCCTGGAAGCGATCCAGCAGGCAGGAGCCCTCGAGCTTCTCCCGTTGCAGATCGGGCACCCCATTGGTGACGATACCCAGCTTATAGCCCGCGAGGGCCCCCAGCAGTTCGTCAATCTCCGGATAGCGCGGATACAGCCGCCGCTCGCTCAGGTAGCGGTGGGCCAGGGCCTCGCTGAGGGCGTCGTCGTGAATGTTTTGCCGGGCCAGGGCCTCGTTCCACACGGCCACGCGAAAGGAAGGAGCCCAGTCGTGCAGAATTTGCAGGGCCGGGTGGGTCTGCACCGTGTAGCGCGCCCACAACCCCTCCCCGGCGCTGTGGCCGATGCGCTGGGTGTAGTCAAACACCGGCGAGGCCTTCCACAGCCGCACCGCGGCTTCCTCGGCATCCTGAATGAGCCGTGGGATGTCCAGGCTGTACCAGGAGGCCGCATAAAAGGCGCAGCTTCGCAGGGCGTGCAGCGAGACCGGGTGATCCAGAATCAAGGTTTCGTCGAGGTCGAAGAGGATCGCTTGAATCACCCTACAATCTTACGGGAAGTTCGGCTCTGGTACTGGCTTCAGCGGGCTTTCTCCAGCAGCACCCGCGCCCCTTCCATCAGGGCCGCCCGCTCGTCGCGGGTGTACTTGAGCCCCTCCGTCAAAGCATTCAGATAGCTTTCTTGCATGAGGGCAATCTCGATGGCCATGATCTTCTCAAAGGCGGTCATGGCTGCCAGAATCTCGGGCCCCCGCAGGGCGTTGCGCAGGTGCTCGAGGGTCAGTTCCTGCACGATGCCCACCGCTGGAATGTAGTGGCTGGGACGCACCCCCACCCGGGCGTGCACCAGTCCGATGTGCATCCGCCGCTCGGCGTAGCGTTCGTCGTACTGGCCGGAAAAAAGCTCGCGGTACCAGGCTGCAAACGAGCGGTACAGCCGCTCCACCCGGCCCGGCACGCTCCAGAGAATTTCGTGCATCTCGGGGTCGCGGCCCAGGTAGTCGTAGAAGGCCAGGGCCACCTCGGGCGCCAGTGGGCTGGCGATGGGCTCGAGGCTCCGCAGAGCTTGCTGGTACGGCTCGCTCAGGCCCGTGCGGCGCATCAGAACTTGCAGCAGCTCACCGGCTTTCACTCAAGTGATTGTACTGTAGACAACCAAGGCCGGCCAAACCACCGGGTTCAGTTGGCTTTTTCCAGAATGGCCCGCGCCCCCACCACCAGGGCCTGTTCTTGGTCGGCGGCTGCGCCCAGGCGGTAGCCGCAGGCCATGGCCTGCATGTAGCTGTCCTGCATGATGGCGGCCTCAATGGCCATGATTTTTTCGAAGGCTTCCACCGCGCTTAATACCTCCGGCGAACGCAGGGTGTTGCGCAGGTGCTCGAGCGAGAGCTCTTGCACGATGCCAAAAGCCGGCATGATAAAACTAGGCTTAACCCCCACCGCCGCGTGCACCAGGCCAATGCGGGCGCGCTTTTCTGCATATTCTGCGTCGTATCGCCCACAAAAAAGGCCCCGGTACCAGTCGGCAAAACTTTGATACAGACGCTCGACCCTTCCCGGAACCTCCCACAAAATGGCCCGCATCTCCTCATCCCGGCCCAGGTAATCGTAAAAAGCCAGGGCAATTTCCGAAGCCATGGGGGCCATCAGGGGCTCGAGCTTGCGCAGTGTTTGGATATGCAGCTCGAGCAGGCCGGTACGGCGTAGCAATTTGTCCAACAACACCCCTGCTTCCATGAGGGGCCATTGTACCCCAGCGTTCAGGCATCCCAGCCCCAAAGGGGGTGTGCTAGCCGATGAACCTCGTCGCGAAGCTCATATCTACCAGCAAAAAAACGGGTGGCGCTTAAGCCACCCGTGCTGGAAAGCGCCGTTACTCGGTGCTGACCTCCTGGGCCACCTGCTGGTTGACGGGCAGCACCATGCGGAAGTGGGTCGCAGGGTCGGCCAGCAGCCGGAGCAGCCGCTCGGCTTTGTCCTCCCGCTCCGCCGCCCGCAAAGCGTCGAGGTAGGCGCTCATCAGTTCGCGCACATCGGCAATACCCCGCTCGTCCAGCTTCTGGATGACCACCTTGGCCCCTTTAGCCAGCCGGCGTTGCATGGCCTCTTCGTTCAGGCCCATCTCGGGCCAGTAGCGCAGGTAGACCCGCCCGCCGGTCATACCCGAGCAGATCCAGGGGCCGGGGTCGCCCAGCACCACCGCCCGCCCACGGGTCATGTACTCGAAAGCAAAGCCCTTGGCCTGGGCCCGGGCCGCAATGTTACCCAGCTCGTCCTGCACCGGACGGTCGGGCTCGCCGGCCAGCACCACATCGGCCCCGGAAAGGCGGATGCAGAAGCGGCTGTCGGCCTGCCCTTCCACAATCAGCAGGCCGCCGATGGCCCCATAGGCAAAGGATTTGCCCACCGAGCCGTCTACGTACTGACCAAAGGGGTTGCGGCCCTTCAGGATGGCCACCTTGCCGCCGTAGGCGTTTTTGGCGATGCCGTCCTGGGCGCCCCCTTCGACCACGATCTCGATCCCCTCCACATTGAACGCGGCCACCCCGTTGCCGGCCACGCTACCGGCATCGAAGCGGATCTCCACCTTGGCGTCCCAGCCCTTGCCATACAGGCGGCGGCGGGCAATTTCCCCGGCCAGGTGGGTGCCCAGGGCCCGGTCGGTGGAGCCCACCGGCCCTTCCTGGAACAGGAGCTCGCGCCCACCCTCGGCGTAGGCCTGGGTGATCACCTCGGTAATCGAGCGGGTGAGCTGGTTCAGGGGCTTGCGCAGCACATGGGCCGAACGCTCGCCCAGCCACTCCGGGGCCGAGACCGGCTCGAAGAAGTAGCCCAGGTCGAGTTCGTCGGTATGGCTTTCCTGCAAAAGCAGGTCGCTGCGACCCACCAGCTCGCGCAGGCTGCCGGCCCCCAAGGCCGCCACCAGCCGCCGCAACTCCTGGCCCTTGGCCCCAAAAAAGGTGGTAAGCTGCTCCACGGCCCGCTCGAGCTCTTGCGGCACAAAGCGCTTGAGCCCGTGGGCCTGGGCCTGTTCCACGGTTTCAATCTGGGTGGCGATGCCCACGTGGCAGGTGTCCATCTGGCACTGGCGGCAGATGGTACAACCAATCGCCACCATGGCCATGGTGGCCATGCCCACCCGGTCGGCGCCCAGCAGCACCATGCGGAGGGTGTCGTAGGCGGTTTTGAGGCCGCCATCGGCCCAGATTTCGACCCGGTCGCGCATACCCGCCCGCACCAGCGCCCGATGGGCCCGGCGCACCCCAATCTCCACCGGCAGACCGGCGTACTTGAGGGCGTGCCAGCGGGCCGCCCCGGTGCCCCCTTCGAAGCCCGACAAGGCGATGACATCGGCCCCGGCCTTGGCGATGCCCACCGCAATGGTACCGATACCCGGGATCACCGGCACCTTGACCGAGACCTTGGCCTTGGGGTTGACGGTTTTGAGCTCCTCGATGAGCTGGGCCAGGTCTTCGATGGAGTAGAGGTCGTGGTTGTTGGAGGGTGAAATGAGGTCTACGCCCGGCACCGCGTTGCGGGCCGCGGCCACCTTGGCCGTGACTTTTTTGCCGGGCAGATGGCCCCCCTCACCAGGTTTAGCCCCCTGGCCGATCTTGATCTCGATGAAGCCCGCCGAGTTGAGCATGTAGGCGTGCGCCCCGAAGCGGCCCGAGGCCACCTGCTGGCCGCGCCAGTGGGTGTACTTGCCCAGCATATCGGGGATTTCGCCACCCTCGCCGTTGATGCAGACCATATTGAGCTTTTTGGCGGCCTCGATGTAGGCCCGGAAGCTGGCCTCGCCCTGGGAGCCAAAGCTCATGGCGGTGATCACAAACGGCAGCGAGTGCCCGCCCACGCTCAGGTCTACTTCTTCGGGGTTGACCCCGGACTTGCCCGGGAACTTAATCCCCAGCAGCTGCCGGGCCGCCACCGGCGATTCGCGCTCGAGCCCCCGTACTTTTTCCTGGAAGTGCTCGTAGGGCGACTGGCCCGAGGAGACATCCATGGCCGCCTTGAAGATGCGGGAGTTGAAGCGGAAGTCCTTGGCCGGAACTACTTTCTCGGCGTTGAGCAGGTTGAGCCGCTCCAGCAGGGTGCGCTCGAGCTCCAAGAGACCATAACCCGCCCGCTCGGAACCCAAAAAGTTGCGGATGCCAAAGTACTCGGCCAGCTCGGGCTTGAGGCCAATGGCGCTGAAGATGCGCCCATAGCCCCGCACCTCGTGGATGCCCATGGTGGAGATCACCTTCTCCAGGCCCTTCTTGAGGCCCTCGAGCAGGTTCTGCAAACCCAGCGTACCCTTGGACGCCTGGGCTTTGTGCTGCATCAGCCAGGGGGCCACCGCATCAGCCCCCAGCCCCAGACAGACCGCCAGGTCGTGCAGGTTGCGCACCCCGCCCGAGTGCACCAGCACCGAGGTACGGCGGCGCAGTGAGATTCCTTCTTCGTCGCGGGTCTCCTCCAGCGCCCGGCCCACCGCCGCCAAAGCCAGGTACACATCCAGCCAGACGCCCCCTTCAAAAGCCCCCCGATCCGAGAGCACCAGGAGCTCCGCACCGCCGCGAACCGCTTCAATCGCTGCCTCCTGGAGGCGCTTAAGCCCGGCGGCGATTCCTTCCTCCACCGAAAACTGCAACGGCAAAACAGCGTGCTGGAAGCGGCGCAGGGCCTCCTCGTAGGTGAGGGTGCCGTGCTTCTGGGCAATGGCCCCCATCGAGGGCGCGGTCTCCTCGAGCAGCAGGGGTACCACCAGCTCTTCCACATGGCCCGCCCCGCGCCCATCGGGCAGGGGGCGCCGGCCCAGGATGCTACGGGTAGAGAAGTGCTCAATCTCGCGTTCGCGGTCGATGGCAGGGTTGGTCACCACCGCCACGGTCTCCTTAAAGAACTCCGAAAGGTTGGGCTTTTCGGGGTTCAAAGCCGCAATGGGGCCATCGTAGCCCAGCGAGCCGATGGGCTCGTTGCCGCTTTCTGTAAGGGCCTCGAGGTAGCCTGCATCCCAGCGATCCCAGCCGTAGGCCCGCTCGAGGTTTAGCGAGGGCGGGGCGGGCTTGTCCTCCACCTGGGCCTCGCCACCCCCCGCCAGCGGGGGCACCGAGGCGTAGCGGGGCCCGGCCAGGTGAGCGGCGTAGCCCTCGAGGAGGTGGGACTTGGTCAGGATGCGCTCGAGCACCAGCCGCTGGTGGCGGTCGAAGGGGAAGAGCCGGGCCCCGTCGGGGGTCAGGCGCAGGTACATCTTCTCGCCAGGAGCAAAAGGACGCGGCTCCGAGACAAACTCCTCTACGGTAAACACCCCCCGCTCCGAACTAAAAACGTACTCCGACTCGGTCTCGACAAACCACAAGGGGCGCAGCCCCATGGCATCGGTGGCAAAGACGGCCTCCTCGCGGTGGCGGGTGACCAGGGCCGCAGGGCCCTGGGCCAGCGGACCAAAGCGCTGGCGCAGGTTCATGTAGAGGTCTTGCAGGGCCGGGGAGTAGTTCTTAATCTCGCCCAGGATGGGAGGGAAAGCCACATCCATGGCTTCCGGCAAGGAAAGGCCAAAGCGGTAAAGCAAGCCCTCCAGAATCCGGTTCAGATCCTGCGAGTCGGAGCCGCCGGTGAGCGGGATGCCCAGAAAGCGCCCCTCGCGCCGCAGACGCTCGATGGTGTTGATCTCGCCGTTGTGGCCCAGGAGGCCAAAGGGCTGCACCGCCTCGAAGGTGGACATGGTGTTGGTGGAGTAGCGGTTGTGGCCTAGGGTGATGGTGGACTTGTACTCGGCCCGGGAGAGCTCCGGAAAGTAGCGCTTGAGAATCTCGGCCGAGCCGCGCACCTTGTAAACCACGGTGGCGGTGGAGAGGGAGACCACGTGCACCGGGAAGCGCTGCTCGAGCAAGAGGCCCAGCTCCCACAGGGGACCGTCACCATCGGTGGAGAGGCCTGCCACCTGGTAGAAAAGCGGCTCGGTGCGCCTGCCCACCGGCCCCAGCACCCGGCTGTTGGTCTCCCCTTTGCGCTCCAGAAGGAGCTTGATGCCCCGCTTGGAGCCCTCTACCCGGAACAGGTCGAACAGCTCCTGAATGCGCGCCCCCTCGGACTTGGGGATAAACAGGTGTCCCACAAAAAAGCGGGGGTTCTGCGCCAGGTTGCTGTCCAGACCCGCCTCATAGAGGTAGCCGGCCCAGAGCTCACGCGGTAGGTCGGTCTGGATACCTGTGCCATCGCCTTCCCCCCGAATCAAACCGGCCCGGTGCGCCATCCTGTAGAGGCTTTCGATGGTGCGTTGCACGTTGGCGTGGCTTGGACGTGCACTTTTCTCGACGATGGCGATAATTCCGCAAGCGTCGTGACCATTTGGTATACCAGGGTATGCCTCACTAAATCTCATCCAACAGACCTCCGGGTTCGCACATGATGTAGGGGGAAGTCTTCGCAAACTTATGCGAAGATTTGAAGCAGTATACGAATCCCTCTTGCTTGCGTCAATACAATAGGCGCTGCGGAAATCTACAATATAGAGGTTGAAAAACCCAGACGCCGACAGCCTGGTACATAGGCCCTGGCGGGCTGCAGCAAACCCCTCAACAATCCCAACAAGGACGCATTTTCTTGACACTGCCTTACCTTTACTTCTACAATGCAAGCAGGCCGATAGCGCCCGTGGTGTAGTCGAACCCCCTTGGGGTAAAAGTGGGGCCGAGCATGGAACACAGCCAGCAGCTTTCGTATATTTGAGTAAAGGTTCCTACCCGAATCCGTGGACGGTGTGCTAGGAGGTTTTGTGGAAACGCTGCGTGTATCCGGCAAGTCACGTCCCAACTCAGTGGCCGGCGCGATCGCTGCGCTATTGCGCTCCCAGAGTGAGGTTGAGGTGCAGGCCATCGGCCCAGAGGCGGTTAACCAGGCGGTCAAGGCCATCGCAATTGCCAGGGGTTACATCGCCCCTGACAACCTCGATTTGATAGTAAAACCGGCTTTTGTTAAGCTAGAGCTCGAGAGCGAAGAGCGCACCGCACTTCGCTTCACCGTACGCAGTCAACCCTTGCAACCGTAGCCCTCAACTCGATGAACCCAGCCTTCCAACCGATGCTTGGGTGGGTTGCGGTAGCAGACCGTTAGGAAGTAACCCAAGTCTCAGAGAGCCCATAGGGAATCTGATACCTTGTACGTATAGGAGGGAGGAATGACCATAACGTTCGTACTGATGATTGCGGTTTTTGTAGCCACGCTGTTCATACAGTTCTGGCTCCAGCGCACCTATGCCCGTTATAGCCGGGTCGCCAACAGCCGGGGGGTGACGGGAGAACAGGTCGCCCGCGCCATCCTGGATGCTTACGGCCTGCATAACGTTCGGGTCGAGATGGTACCAGGGGCCCTGACCGACCACTACGACCCCATCGCCAAGGCTGTGCGTCTGTCGGAGCCTAACTTTCACTCGCCTTCAGCGGCGGCGCTGGCCGTGGCCGCCCACGAGGTGGGGCATGCTATCCAGGACGCCAAAAGCTACGCCTGGTTGCGGGTGCGGCACAGCATCCTGCCGGTTGCCAATATCGGCAGCATGTTTGGCCCCTGGATTTTCATTCTGGGTATGTTCATGGGCGCAACTGGGCTGATGAACATTGGTATCTGGCTCTTTGCAGCGGCCGCGCTGTTCCAGCTCGTAACCCTGCCGGTGGAGTTCGACGCCTCCAACCGGGCCCTGAACATCCTCAAAAAAATGAACTTCCTCGACAAAAGCGAGATGGATGGCGCCCGGGCCGTTCTGACGGCGGCGGCCATGACCTACGTGGCGGCTCTAGCCAACTCGCTGGCTACCATTTTGCACTATGTAGCGATCATGACCTCGCAGCGCGAGTAGGCTGCTCCAGGCGAAAAGGCCCCGCGTACGCGGGGCCTTTTCGCTTTAGGTTCCCACTTTCCACTTGGGGCCTTCGCGGGTATCCTCGACCACTACCCCCAGTTCGATCAGGCGATCACGAATGCGATCTGAAAGGGCAAAATTGCGGTTCCGGCGGGCCTCTTCACGTATCTCGAGCAGCAGGTTGACCAGTCCATCCAGCAAGGCACCGCCCAGTTGATGCTCCAACACCCGCGCAGGAAACAGCCCCAGCACCCCCTCGCCCAATTCGGCAAAGACCTGTTCCGCTGCCTGCAGGCTCTCCCGGCCTGGCCGCTCGGTTAGGGCTTTATTAAGCTCGGTGACGAAGTTGAAGAAAGCGGCAATGGCCTGGGCGGTGTTCAGGTCGTCGTTCAGGGCGTTGGCAAAGTCTTTACGAAGATTCTCGATGGCCCGATCCAGCCCCGCGTGCCGGCCTGCAGGGGCGTTGTGCAGCAAGCGGCGCACCTCGCGGTAGGCGTTCAGCAGGCGCAGGTAGCCGTTCTTGGCGGCCTCGAGGCCCTCGTCGGTAAAATCCAGCACGCTGCGGTAGTGGCTATTCAGCAGGTAAAAGCGGATGTACATGGGCTCGTAGCGGGCCCGGAGCTCGGCCAGGGTAATCAGATTGCCGGTGCTCTTGGCCATTTTCTGCCCGTTCAAGAGCACGTGGTAGTGGTGCATCCAGTAGCGGGCAAAAGGATGCCCGGCGGCCTCGGCCTGGGCAATTTCGGCCTCGTGGTGGGGGAACTGCAAGTCCACGCCGCCGGCGTGAATATCGAAGCCGTCGCCCAGGTACTTGAGGCTCATGGCCGAGCACTCGATGTGCCAGCCCGGAAAGCCCTCCCCCCAGGGGGAGTTCCAGCGCATGATGTGCTCGGGCTCGGCCCGCTTCCACAGGGCAAAGTCGCGGGGGTCTTCCTTCTCTTCGCGCACCTCGACCCGCGCCCCGGCCTCCTGTTCCTCGATGTCACGGTTGGAGAGTTTGCCGAAGGCGGGCCAGCTTTTCACCCGAAAGTAGACCGAGCCGTTGACCACGTAGGCGTGCCCCCGCTCGAGCAGGGCTTCCGTAAGCTCGATTTGTTCGGGGATGTGCCCGGCGGCCCGGGGGCTTATGTCAGGACGGAGTACGTTCAGGGCCTGCATCTCGTCGAAGTAGCTCCACATGTACTTCTCGGCTATTTCCATGGGCTCGAGGCGCTCGAGCTTGGCGCGCCGCAGGATTTTGTCTTCGCCCTGGTCGGCGTCGTCGGTCAGGTGGCCCACATCGGTGATGTTGGAGACGAAGCGCACCTTATAGCCCTGGTAGCGCAACCAGCGGCGCAGCACGTCGTAGACGATGGGGCCGCGGGCGTGCCCCAGGTGCGGGTCGGAGTAGACTGTGGGGCCGCAGACATAAATGCCCACGTAGCCCGGCGTGGCGGGCACAAAGGGCTCTTTTTGGCGTTTGAGGGTGTTGTAGATTTGCAAGGGCATCCGGATCTCCTAAGCGACAAACAGCTTGCAGGCAGCAGGCCTAAGAAAAACGCCGGGCTGGTGGCACACGGCACACCATGACCCCGGCGGGATCGTCTGCTTAACATCGGAGAGCAAACATAGCTGGAGTATAGCACCTCAAGCCGCGGTGCAGCGCTCCTTGAGGCCGCGCAGTAGATCGTCGACGTTTTCTTGCATGAGCTTTTTGACCAGTTTTTGCAGCAAGCCGCCAAAGATGGGGATGTTGAGTTCGTACTCGAGCTTCAGCACCGCCCGGGTGCCCTCCCCCTCGGGCAGGAAGGTCCAGGAGCCCCGGTAGACATCAAAGTCGCCCTCTTTGCTGTCGAACTCGTTGCGCAGCTCGGCGTCGAACCAGCGCTCCTCCTCGATCCAGTGCACCTTTTTGCCCATCGCCACGGCCACGAAGCGGGTGCGCGAGGTGCTGCCGTGGTCTTCCAGCACCTCGAGGGTCTCCACGTCCTTGAGGTAGGGCTTAAGGCCGGCCAGGTCGCGCGCGGCGGCATAGACTTCCTTGGGAGGTTTGGGGATGTAGAGTTCGGAGATCACTTCTGGCATAGCGCTAGTTATACCGGTTCCGCTTGAATCCTTCATCTTTGGGCGTAATCAAAGGTGAGAAGTTCAAGCCGACCAAAGGGGTGGGCGTGCATTCCCGCAGTGGCGTTTAGGCTTGCAAACCAGGCAAACCACCCGGCCATAGGGGGCCATAGGGTAGGCTGTGGGCCATGTCCCAGAGCTTTGAAGAACAACTGCGGCGCCTGGCCGAGGTAACGGTCAGGGTGGGGGTGGGCCTGCAACCGGGTCAGAAGCTCTTCATCAACGCCAACCTCGAGGCCCGACCGCTCACCCGGCGGGTGGTGGAGGAAGCCTATAAGGCGGGCTCGAGGCTGGTGGTCACCCAGTTCTACGACGAACAGCTCAGCCTGGCGCGCTACCGCTATGCCCCACGGGATTCTTTCGAAGAGTACGCTACTTTTATGGTGGAGGCCCGGCTCAAGGCACTGGATGAGGGCTACGCCTGGCTCAGTATCCTGGCCGACGACCCCGAAATACTGCAGGGACAGGACCCCGAGCTAATCCGTCAGGCTTCGCAAACGGCGGCCCGGTACAGCAAGCCCTTCTCGGATCGGATTAGCGGGTTTGCCACCAACTGGTGCATCATTGGGGCCGCCTCCCCGCGCTGGGCCCAGATGGTCTTCCCGGACGAGCCGCCTCAACGGCAGATGGAGTTGCTGTGGGAGGCCATCTTTAAGGTGAATCGGGTAGACCAGACCGACCCCCTGGCGGCCTGGCAGGCCCATCTGGACGGCCTCGAGCGTCGCGTACAGCAGCTTAACGCCAAACGCTACGCCGCCCTGCACTTCCGGGGGCCCGGCACCGACCTGCGGGTAGGGCTGGCCGACGGCCACCTCTGGGCAGGTGGGGCCGGTCGGGCCCAGAACGGGGCCCGTTGCGTGCCCAACATGCCCACCGAGGAGGTGTTCACTACCCCCCACCGCGAACGGGTGGAGGGCTGGGTACAGAGCACCAAGCCCCTGAGCCTGCACGGCCACCTGCTCGAGGGCCTCCGGATGCGCTTCGAGCAGGGCCAGGTGGTCGAGGCCCACGCCGAGTGGGGCCAGGAGATCCTGCACCACCTGCTCCAGACCGACGAAGGGGCAAGGCGGCTGGGGGAGGTGGCGCTGGTGCCCCATAGCTCGCCCATCGCGCAGTCGGGGTTGCTTTTTTACGAAGCCCTCTACGACGAAAACGCCGCCAGCCACCTGGCCCTAGGCGCCAGCTACGACGAATGCCTGCAAGACGGCCACCGCTTAACCCCCAAACAAAAACTGGCCGCCGGGGCCAACGATAGCCTGATTCACATTGACTGGATGATTGGCTCCGAGCAGGTGGACGTGGACGGCATCACCCCAAGCGGCGGGGTCGAACCCTTGATGCGCCGGGGGGAATGGGTGGACTGAGTACCTGAGCTCATGCGATAGACTTGGGGCAGAAGGGAGGGGTTGTGTGAGCTACCGTCAGACCTGGCCGGGGGCCCGCGAATTCCACGTTTCCAAAGAGGCGCGGGATTTCTATCAGTTTGATCTGTCGCTGTTCTCGCTGAGCGGCAACGTCATCCTGGCCGACTTTGAGGCGGCCCGACGCTTCGCCGAGGCCATGAATGCCAAGCGCGACCTGCTGCGGCACCCCGAGCAGGCCGTGCACCCCAGCCAGATCAACGCCATGGGCCTGATTGACGAGCTGCTGCACCTCATCGTGCGGCAGTACCTGGAAGCGCACCCCCACGCCATGCAGGAGGCCCTGGCGGCCCTGAAGCGCAACCTGGGCCCCGATGCGGTAGAACAGGCCCTGCGCGCCTTTGCCGCCCTCTTCCCCCCCATCCGGGTTTACCGGGGCGAGATCAGCCTGGACGAATACCTGGCGGATACCACCGAGGGCCGCCCCAACCGGGAGATTCAGTTGGAGGAGATGCTCCTGTTGTGGATGGCCAACGCCAACCCGGCCTTCGCCCCATTCGCCGAGCTGTTCGACGATGAAACCCTCGAGCGCACCACCGCCTACCTGCCCATCATCCAGAACCTGGAGACCTTCTTCGAGGGCCAGCCGGCCTTCGGCCAGAGCGGGCTTTCCCTTTTCAAAACCCTGCGGCTGCCGGCCCTGCAGCACCCCCATTCGCTGGAAGCTCAGCTCGAGTTTCTGCTACAGCGCTTTGGCGGCAGCCTGGGGCGCTTCTACTACCGGATGCTGGTTGGCCTCGACGTGATCCGCGAGGAAGGGCGCTCGTTTGCCGCGCCGGTTCACTTTGACGGGCCGGGCGGTGGGGGTGGGGGCGAAAGTGAGATGCTGGACATCCGGCGGCTCCTCTCCGAGCCCGAACCCGAGGCCTTCAGCCCCGACCTGGACTGGATGCCGCGCTGCGTCCTGATCGCCAAGAACACCTATGTCTGGCTGGATCAGCTCTCCAAAAAATACCGCCGCGAGATCAGAACCCTCGACCAGATTCCCGAGGAGGAGCTGGCCCAACTGCAAAGCTGGGGGGTGACGGGCCTGTGGCTCATTGGGCTTTGGGAGCGCAGCAAAGCCTCAGCGCGCATCAAGCAACGAATGGGCAACCCCGAGGCCATCGCCTCGGCCTACGCGCTGTACGACTATGTGATTACCAAAGAGCTGGGGGGTGAGGAGGCCCTCGAGGTGCTCCGGCAAAAAGCCGCCCGGTATGGCCTCCGCCTGGCCTCGGACATGGTGCCCAACCACGTGGGCATCGACGGGCGCTGGGTGATGGAGCACCCCGACTGGTTTATCCAGCTTCCCTACCCGCCCTACCCCAGCTACACCTTCAACGGGCCGGATCTGTCGTCCGACGAACGGGTGGGCATCTTCCTGGAGGACCACTACTACGACAAAACCGACGCGGCGGTGGTGTTCAAATGGGTTAATCGGCAGACCGGCGAGGTGCGCTACATCTACCACGGCAACGACGGCACCGCCATGCCCTGGAACGACACCGCCCAGCTCAACTACCTGCTGCCCGAGGTGCGCGAGGCGGTGATCCAGACCATCCTGCACGTGGCCCGGCAGTTTCCCATCATCCGCTTCGACGCGGCCATGACCCTGGCCAAGCGCCACATCCAGCGGCTGTGGTGGCCCGAGCCGGGGGGCTCGCCCTGGGGGGCCTCGGTGCCCAGCCGGGCCGCCTTCGCCATGAGCAAAGAAGACTTCGACCGGGCCATGCCCAAGGAGTTCTGGCGCGAGGTGGTGGATCGGGTCGCGGTGGAGGCCCCCAACACCCTGCTGCTGGCCGAGGCTTTCTGGATGATGGAGGGTTATTTCGTGCGCACCCTGGGCATGCACCGGGTCTACAACTCGGCCTTCATGAACATGCTGCGCGACGAGAAAAACGCCGAGTACCGGCAGATTGTGAAAAATACGCTCGAGTTCGAGCCGGAAATCCTCAAACGCTTCGTCAACTTCCTCAACAACCCCGACGAAAAAACCGCCATCGAGCAGTTTGGCAAGGGCGACAAGTACTTCGGGGTGATGACCCTGTGCGCCACCCTGCCGGGCCTGCCCATGCTGGGCCACGGGCAGGTGGAGGGGCTCACCGAACGCTACGGCATGGAGTACCGCCGGGCCTACTACGACGAGGCCCCCGACGAGGGCCTGATCGCCTACCACCAGCAGCAGATTTTTCCTTTGCTCAAAAAGCGCCACCTGTTTGCTGAAGTGGAGAATTTCGTGTTCTACGATGCCCAGACCGGCGACGCAGTCAACGAGGATGTGTTCGTTTATTCCAATCGGGCGGGCAGCGAGCGGGCTTTGGTGGTGTACCACAACAAAAACGCCGAGACCCAGGTCTGGGTGCGGCAGTCGGTGGCCCAGCCCTTCAAAACCGCACAAGGCCGCGAGACCCGGCGGGTGGGGCTGGGGCAGGGTCTGCAGCTCAGCTACGACGCCCGCACCTTTAGCATCTTCCGCGACCTGGTGACGGGCCTCGAGCACCTGCACAACAACCAGGCCCTGCACGAGCAGGGGCTCTACCTGGAGCTCGGCCCCTACCAGCGCAAGGTCTTCCTGGACTGGCGCGAGGTCTATGACGCCGACGGCACCTATGACCGCCTGGCCCAGATGCTCTGCGGGCGCGGCGTTCCCAGCGTGGCCGAGGCCCGGCAGGAGCTCTGGCTGGGGCCCATCCTGCAACCCTTCCGCGCGCTGGTGAGCCCGGCCCTGTTCCGCAGGCTGCTGGCCGCCCAGGGCGGGCTGGACGGGGTCTTGCGGGAAGAGGTGCAGGAGAAGCTTCTGGCGCTGTACAGGGGCATCGAGGCGCACGCCGAGCACAAACTGGCCTTGCTGCCGGTACAGCAGGTGCTGGATGGCCTGGCGGGGGTGCTCGAGGCCGGCCTGCACGACGATCTAGTGACCGGCGGCGCGCTTTTGGGCTGGGCCTTCACCCGCGGCCTGGGGAGCCCGGCCCGCCTGGAGGAGTGGCGCCTGGGGCGGGTGCTGGAGCAGACCCTGGCCGAGCTGGGCTTGGAGGAGGCCGCCGCCCGGCGTGCGGTGGGCCTCACCCGGCTGCTGCTGGCCCAGAGTGAGCTGGCGCTGAAGCCAGGCCGCCTACCCCAGCAGATGCCCAGGCTACTGCAAGACCCCGCCGTGCAAAGTTTTTTAGGGGTCAACCGCTTCGAGGGACGGGTCTACTTCAACCGCGAGGCCCATCAGGCCTGGCTCGAGGGCCTGGGGAAGCTGGGGCAGGCCCTGTACCTAGCACAGAGAAAACCTGCGGCCCAGCACGAGAAGCTGCGCACGACCTGGCAAACCCTTCAGCACAAGCTCGAGCAGGCCGCCCTGGACTCGGGTTTTACGGTGGACGGGTATCTGCGAGCCATTGCGCAAAAACCCACGCCTCCAAAAACCCGATCCCCCCGCAAGGCCTCCAGTCGGGGTTCCTCGACCGCGGAGACCCAACCCACAAAAAGCTCATCCAAAACGGTCGAGGCGCCCAGAACCTCAAGCCCCCAGGACGACCTCGAGCGCATCAAGGGCATCGGCCCCAAAATCGCAGCAGCACTACAGGCTGCAGGCATCTCCACCTACGCCCAGCTTGCCAAAGCCAGAGAAAGCACCCTTCGCGCGGTGCTGGCCCAGGCCGGCATAAGGCTGGCCCCCAGCCTGGGCACCTGGGCCAAACAGGCATCCTACCTGGCCAAGGGTGATGAGCAGGGTCTGGCCAACTACCTGCGGCGCCAACGGTCATCCAAGCGTGGGCTGTAATTCGCTGACCTCGGGCCGCAGGTTGAGCTTTTCGATGTACTCGAGGTAATCGGCTTCGCTCAGGGGATATTTGCCGGCCACCGCCACAATGAAAGCCTCCATCACGTTGGTGCCGAAGCTGCGACCCGCCAGGCGGGGGGTGGTGGTGATCAGCTTGGCGATGCCCCGGGCCCGCATGAACTCGATGTCCTCGGGGGTGGTGGTGTTGGTCAGGATGATCTTGCCCTGCATACTGGGCGGCATGAAGCGGCGCATGAAGTGCCAGTCCCCGGCCACCACATCGGCCCACTCGAAGTAGCGCTGCCGCCAGCCCTGCACCTCTTTTTCCTGCTTTTCACCGGTGGGATAAAGCCACTGGAAGGGCAGCTGGGTGATGATGGGCAGCAGAATGTAGGCGATTTTTTGCAGCAGCGAGAGGCGGTAGAGCGGGATGGGCAGCCCCAGTCCAAAAATCAGGTCGCCGAAAAGCGTCCGGGCCCCCGCGGCATCCAGCGCTTCGGCCAGCCCAAAGCGATCTACCGCGCTGGGAACCAGCACCTTTTTGCCTTTCCAGCCAATCTGGGGCTCGAGCAGCCGGATGGCGTTGCGCTCGAGGGTGTGCTTTAGCCCCGAGCCATCCAGCATGGGGGTCTTCTGGGCCGCCCGGGCCATGCGCGCGGCGTCGCGGAAGGTGTAGCGGCGGTTGCCCGCGTACACGTAGAGGTCAGCCCCCCCCAGCCCAAAGGCGTCTACCTTTCCATCCAGCTCCTTCACCAGCTCGATGGCCTTCTCCCAGCTCCCATCGGTGCCAATGCGCTCGAGTACAAAGGTCTCCCCCAGGCTCTCCACATACACCTCGGCTTTGGAGTTGCGCCTGGAGGAACCTATCGAAACGCTGACCACGTGCTTGGGCATGGCTCACCCCCTACTATTGCAGTTCAAAACGCATCCGCGGCTCACGGTGCAACCACCAGCCGAATCAGGCCTACCAGCCCCAAGCCCGCCGCCAGGGCCCATAAAACCTGCGCCGTGCGCTTGCTGGCCGCGCCCTGGACGGCCAGCGCCCAGACCAGCAAACCCAGCAGCGCAGCCCCCAGGGCCAGGGTAAAAAGCAGCGCGGGCAGATTGGAAAGAACCGTCTGTAGCATTCATACCCCCAACAGGGCCTTCACCTCGGCGGCCACCCGCTCTTTGGTGAAGCCCAGCTTGCTGTACACATCGGCATAAGGGGCGCTGGCGCCAAAGCGATCGAGCCCCACCGCTTTGTGGGCGTAGCGTTCCCAACCCAGCGTCGTACCGGCCTCGAGGGCCAGGGTGGGTAGGCTTTTGGGCAGGATGGCCTGGCGGTAGTCCTCGGGCTGGGCCTCGAAGGCCTCCCAGCAGGGCAGCGAGACCACCCGCACCGCAACCCCCTCTTCGGCCAGCAGTTGCTGGGCTTCCAGCGCCAGGGCCACCTCCGAGCCGGTCGCCACAATGGCCGCCTGGGGGTTTGGCACCTCGGAGAGGACGTAACCCCCGCGCTCCACCCCCTCGAGGCGCACCCCCGCCAGCACCGGCAACGCCTGGCGGGTCAGGATCAGGGCGGTGGGGCCGTCGGTGCGCGCCAGGGCCAGCTTCCAGGCCGCCGCGGTCTCGTTGGCGTCGGCGGGGCGGATCACCCACAGGTTGGGGATGGCCCGCAGGCTCATCAGGTGCTCGATGGGCTGGTGGGTGGGGCCGTCCTCCCCCACCGCTATCGAGTCGTGGGTGAAGACAAAAACCGTGGGGGTGCCCATCAGGGCCGCCATGCGGATGGCCGGGCGCATGTAGTCCGAAAAGACCAGAAAAGTACCCCCATACGGGCGCAGCGCACCGCTCAGGGCGATGCCGTTCATGGCCGCGCCCATGGCATGCTCCCGCACCCCATAGCGGATGTACCGCCCGCCGGGGTTTTCGGGGCCAAAATCGGTCATATCGGGGGTGCGGGTGTTGTTGGAGGGGGTGAGGTCGGCAGAACCACCCATCAGCTCCGGCAGCACCGGAACCAGCTTTTCCAGCACCTTACCCGAGGCCGCGCGGGTGGCTAGCTTCTCCCCGGCGCTAAAGCGGGGGAGGTGGCTTTCCCAGCCCAGGGGGAGCGCACGGCGCAGGCGACGCTGGAACTCGGCGGCTTTTTCGGGATGAGCCTTGGCAAAAGCCTCCAATTTCCTCTGCCACTCGGCCTGGGCTTGCTGGCCCCGCGCGATGGCCTGCCGGTAGTGGGCGTACACCTCCTCCGGGATCTCAAAAGGCGCATACGGCCAGCCCAGGGCCTGCCGGGTGGCCGCCACCTTCTCGGGCCCCATGGCGTCGGAGTGGGCTTTGTGGTGGCCGGCCAGGGGCGAGCCAAAGCCGATGATCGAGCGCACCGAGATCAGGCTGGGGCGGGGGTCGGCCTGGGCTTCGCGCAGGGCAGCCCGGATGGCCTCGAGGTCTTCCCCGTGCACCCCCGGCACCACGTGCCAGCCGTAGGCCTCGTAGCGCTTCAGGCGGTCTTCGGTAAAAGCCAGCGCGGTGCTGCCGTCAATGGAGATCTCGTTGTCGTCGTAGAGCACAATCAGCTTGCCCAGCCGCAGGTGCCCGGCCAGCGAGGAGGCCTCGGCGCTCACCCCCTCCATCAGGTCGCCGTCCGAGGCGATGACGTAGGTGTAGTGTTCGGCAATCTCCCCGAACTCGGCCACCAGCTTGCGCTCGGCAATGGCCATCCCGACGGCAGTCGAAATACCCTGCCCCAGGGGCCCGGTGGTCACCTCGACGCCGGGGGTGTGGCCGTACTCGGGATGCCCGGGGGTCTTGGAACCCCATTGGCGGAAGCGCTTGAGCTCCTCTAAGGACAGGTCGTAGCCGGTCAGGTGCAGCAGGGCATAGAGCAGCATCGAACCATGCCCCGCCGAGAGCACAAAGCGGTCTCGAGCCGGCCAGCCTGGGTCTTTGGGGTTGTGCTTCAAAAACTCCGTCCACAGCACATACGCCGCCGGGGCCATGCCCATCGGCATCCCTGGATGGCCCGACTTGGCCTGCTCGACAGCGTCCAGCGCCAGCATGCGAATGGCATCAATCGCGGATTTGGCAATGGGGGGTGTCTCGGTCATACCCCGCAATCATACCGTTTTGGGCTCCTTTTACCGAATATGGGCGCTCGAGCCTGATCAACAATAGACTTTTTGCCTCCAAAGTTAACAAACGCCGTTGGGGACATTTTTCCCTAGGACACATGTCCTCTAACCAAGTTCTTAGACTCCCCCCAAGGGGGAAGCAGTCCTATGGAAGAAAAAGAACAACGACCCATTGGCGCCTTGCTGGTAGTTGGCGTGGTCACGGTTTTTATCCTGGCCTTTTGGTTTTTCCACTTCTTTATGCATCTTGCAAGGGGGTAGGGCATGGAACACCAGGAGCACATCATCGAGCGCTACGAACGGGCCTGGATCTTCTTTGGCCTGGCCATGATTGCAGTTTTCATCATCCTGGTGGGCTATCTGATGCTCACCATGGGCAACACCAACCCGGTGGGGGCAGGCCGCATCGACGCCACCAAGGTGCGTACCGAGGGAGACTTTGCCAACCCACGGGTTGAACAGGTCGGCAACGAGTACGTGGCCTATGTGCAGGCCTTTGCCTTTGGCTACCTGCCAGCGGAGATGCGGTTCAAGGTGGGCAGGAAGGTAACCTTCTATATCACCTCACCCGATGTGCAGCACAGCTTCCACGTACACAACACCAACATCAACGTACAGGTGATACCGGGGGAAATTGCCAAGGTCAGCTACACCTTCAGCAAACCCGGCGAGTATCCCATCATCTGCAACGAATACTGCGGCATCGGCCACGCCAACATGATCAGCAAACTCATTGTGGAACCGTAAAAGGAGTGCTCAATGGCGGTCAAAACCCTGTTCAACTACGATGCGTACGCATCTGCACCCGAAAAGAAGTACGCCCTGTACATGATGATGCTGGGCTTTGCGGCCCTGGCCCTGGGCACGTTTTTTGGCCCCCTCCAGGCCATGAACTACGGTGGCCTCGATCTGTATCCGCTGCTCAAACCGGTGTTTCAGAGCTACTACCAGGGGCTGACCCTCCACGGGGTGCTCAATGCCATCGTGTTCACCCAGCTTTTCGCCCAGACCATCATGGTCTATCTGCCAGCGCGGGAACTGGGCCTGCGGCCCAACATGACCCTGGCCTGGGTCTCGTTCTGGATGGCGCTGGGTGGGCTGCTCCTGGCCGCTGTGCCCTTGCTGCTCAACGAAGCCTCGGTGCTTTATACCTTTTATGCGCCCCTCCAGGCACACTGGGCCTTCTACCTGGGCGCGGCCATCTTTGTGCTCTCGAGCTACCTGAGCATCTACCTGGTGCTGGATATGTGGGCTCGCTGGCGCAAGGCCAACCCGGGCAAAATCACCCCCCTGGCCACCTTCATGGCCGTTACCTTCTGGCTGATGTGGTTCCTGGCCAGCCTGGGGCTGGTGGTTGAGGCGCTGTTCCTGATCGCCTGGTCGTTTGGGCTGGTAGCGGGGGTAGACCCGCTCTTGATGCGCACCCTGTTCTGGTACACCGGCCACCCCATCGTCTACTTCTGGCTGCTGCCGGCCTACACCCTGGCCTACGTAACCCTGCCCAGGCTGGCCGGGGGCAAGCTGGTCTCCGACCCTTTAGCGAGATTGGTTTTTATCCTCTTCCTGCTGTTCTCGGTGCCGGTGGGCTTCCACCACCAGTTCGCCGACCCCGGCATCGCCCCCTACTGGAAGATGATCCACACCGTCTTGACCATGCTGGTGGCGGTACCCAGCCTGATTACCGCCTTTACCATCGCGGCTTCGCTCGAGGTCGCAGGCCGGGCCAACGGCGGTAAGGGCCTGCTGGGCTGGATTGGAGCCCTACCCTGGAACAACCCCACCGTGCTGGCCTTCTTGCTGGGCTTCCTGGCCTTCATTCCGGGCGGGGCCGGTGGTATGGTCAATGCCAGCTTCAACCTCAACCAGAACGTGCACAACACCGTCTGGATTCCAGGCCACTTCCACCTGCAAGTGGGCACCCTGGTGACCATGGCCGCCATGGGCACGGCCTTCTGGCTGATTCCCCACCTCACCGGCAAACCCCTCGTCGCCCGCGGAATGGCGGTGGCCTCACAGTGGCTGTGGTTCCTGGGCATGTTCATTATGACCTTCGCCCTGCACTGGATGGGCTTCCTCTATGCCATTCCCCGCCGCGCGCACATTTCCGGCAGCCCCATCGCCATGGAGGCCTACAAAGAAAGCGCGGCCTGGATGGCGCTGAACATCGTCTCAGGGGTTATCCTGTTCATCGCGGCCCTGCTGTTCTTCTACGTGATTTTCGCCACAGCCCTGCAAAACCGCCGGGAACCCAGCCGGGTACTCCCCGAGGTGCCCTTCACCGAGGTAATGTCCAAGCCCGAGGGCAGCGGGCTGGCCCAGCTCACCGAGCGGGTCTGGTTCTGGTTTGGCCTTGCGGTGGTGCTGGTGGTGCTGGCCTATGGCCCGGTGCTCTTCCAGATGTTCACCAACATGAACCCCGTTCCGGGTCAGCGGCTCTGGTAGCTTCCCCCTCTCAGAAGAATGTCCCTGGATAAACCCAGGGGCATTCTTCAGTTATCCACAAGTTGGGCATAGAGTGGAGCTGGTGAATAAACTACCCCCCGCAGTATATGTTCTGGGTGCTGTCAGTTTTTTTACGGACATCGCCTCCGAGATGGTCTACCCGCTGCTCCCGCTGTTTCTAACCGGGGTTTTGGGGGCCTCCACGACGGTGGTGGGGTTGGTAGAGGGCGTTGCTGAGACCACCGCCAGCCTGTTCAAGGTGGTTGGGGGGCGCATCTCCGATCGCATGGCCGCCAGGAAGCCGCTTATTCTGCTGGGCTACGGCTTCCCAGCCCTGCTGCGGCCCCTGCTGGCCCTGGCAATGGCCCCCTGGCAGGTGCTGGCCTACCGCTTTTTGGATCGGGTAGGAAAAGGGTTGCGCACCGCACCCAGGGACGCCCTGATTGCCGAGGCAGCCAGCCAGGATAGCTACGGGCGGGCCTACGGGTTTCACCGCGCCATGGACAGCCTGGGCGCAACCATCGGGCCGCTGCTGGCTTTTTTACTGCTACCCCTGTTGGGCTTTCGGGGGGTGTTCTGGGTTTCGGCCATTCCGGCTCTTTTAGCCACCCTGGTCATTGTGCTTTTTTTACGAGAGAAGAGAAGCCAGGCCAGGCCCCTGCCACCCCTTCAGCTATCGGCTTTCTCCCTTCAATATCGCTGGTTTTTGCTGGTTACTGGGGTGGCCACACTGGGGCTTTCTTCCAATGCGTTTCTGATTCTACGCCTGAATGACCTGGGGTTAAGCGCAAGCCAGACCACCCTGGTCTACACCGCCTATAACCTACTCTATGCCCTTATGGCCTATCCCTTGGGTTCGCTGGCCGACCGGGTGGGGGCTAAAGCCCTGGTAATGCTGGGCTTTATGACCTATGCCCTGGTCTACCTGGGATTTGGACTCAGCAACACCACCTGGCAGGGCGTCCTCCTGTTCCTGCTGTACGCGCTGTACAGCGCGGCTTTCGAAGGGAGCAGCCGGGCCTATCTGGCCCAGATCATCCCCGCAGCCGAAAAAGCCAGCGCCATTGGGCTTTACCATACCCTGGTAGGCCTGCTCCTGCTGCCGGCCAGCGCCCTGTTTGGTGCGCTGTGGCAGCATTTCGGTTCCAGTGTGGCTTTTTTTACCGCGGCCACCCTCTCCGCCGCCGCCCTGGTACTATTTTGGCTTGACCCTACGTCCAGGCGCCGCTATACTTCTTAGCTGGCCCCTCTCATGGGCCATGAGGAAGCCCCGGTCAGCAGACTGCGGCTCACCCGACGAGGAGATACAGATGCCATTTACCAGAGAAGAAAAAGCTAGCGTTATCGAAAAACACGCCCACAAGCCTGGCGATACCGGTTCGACCGAGGTGCAGGTAGCCCTGCTCACCGAACGTATCAACCGCCTATCGGCCCATCTCACAGTCAATAAGAAGGACATGGCGGCTAAGCGGGGTCTGCTGGGCTTGGTAGGTCAGCGCAAGCGGCTCTTGAGCTATCTGGAAAGTAAAGACAAGGCCCGCTACAAAGCACTGATCGAAAAGCTTGGGCTGCGCAAGTAAAAAACTTCCGGGGGCAACCCCGGACGTTCTCTATCGTGTACAATAGGTGTGACTCGGTAGGCGGGGCCGGGGGTTTGGCTCCGCCAAAACCTTAAAACACGCTTTGTTTTGTGTTCAGGCGTAATTGCCAGCCCAGTGTTTCGTATATGTCCCAACCCGCACCCTGCCGACGCCATCCCCAAACCATGAGGTGCCCCACCCCTTTCTTGCGGCAGTGTGCTCCGGTCATGGGAGCGGTTTTCAATGTGTTAACGGCCTTTGCAGGGTGCATTGAGTGCAAACCCGCACGCAGCCGCCAGCGGCCCCTGGCATTTTTAGCAGGCCCTAGCGGCGCGAGTTGAAACTGTCTTTGAGCGCACCCAGCGCTATAACTGGGTTCTTAGGAGTAGATATGAACGAGGAAAATCCAATACCCCAGGCACGACGCTACAGCGTGGACGTCGGGGGGCGCACGCTCACCATCGAGACCGGCAAATACGCCAAGCACGTGTCCGGCTCGGTCTGGGTAACCTATGGCGAAACCGTGGTGATGGCGACCGCCCAGGCCTCCGACGCGCCCATTCAGGCCGATTTCCTGCCCCTGACGGTGGAGTTTGAAGAACGGCACTACGCTGTTGGGCGCATTCCAGGTAGCTTTATGCGGCGGGAGGGGCGACCGGGCGAAAAAGCCATTCTCTCGGCCCGCCTGACCGACCGGCCCATCCGGCCCCTCTTCCCCAAGGGCTTCCGGCACGAGGTGCAGGTGTTGCTAACGGTGCTCTCTGCCGACCAGGAAAACACGCCGGATATCCTGGGGCCCATCGCAGCCAGCGCAGCCTTGATGATCTCGGACATTCCCTGGGAGGGCCCCATCGCCTCGGTGCGGGTAGGCCTGCAGAATGGGCGTCTGGTTTTGAACCCGGTGGCCCAGGAGGATAGCCAGCTCGATTTGGTGGTGGCCGGCTCCAAAGAGGCCATCATCATGGTGGAGGCTGGCGCGCAGGAGGTCTCGGAAGACCGCCTGGTGGAGGCCCTCGAGTTCGCCCACCGGGCCATGCAGCCCATCCTGGAGCTGCAAGAGCAGATGCGGGCCGAGCTGGGCAAGCCCAAGTTTGCTTACGAGCCCCCGGCCAAACTGGACGCCGATACCCAGGCCACCCTGTACCAAAGGGCCGTGGAAAAAGGGCTTTCCAGCGTGCTGCAAACCGCCTCCAAGGGTGAGCGTTCGGCGGCCCTCGAGGCCTTCCGGCAGGCCTTGCTGGAAGAGCTGGTTCCCCCCGCCGAGGATGGCTCGGTAGACCAGGAGCGGCGCAAACTGGTGGCCGAAGGCTTCGACGAGGTGGTCAAGCAGGAGCTGCGCCGGCTCATTCTGCAAGAAAACAAGCGGGCCGATGGCCGCACCCCAGAGCAGGTTCGCCCCATCTGGATTGAAAGCAACGTGCTGCCTAAAACCCACGGCTCGGCCATCTTCAGCCGGGGCGAGACCCAGGTGCTGGGCGTGGTCACGCTGGGCACCGGACGCGATGCCCAGCTTGTGGACGACCTCGGCATCGAGACCGAAGACCCCTTCCTGGTGCACTACAACTTCCCGCCCTACTCCACCGGCGAGGTCAGGCGCCTGCGCGGGGTGAGCCGCCGCGAGGTGGGTCACGGCAACCTGGCCAAGCGCGGCTTGCGGGCCGTGCTGCCCTCCAGGGAGGAGTTTCCTTACACCATCCGGGTGGTGGGCGACGTGCTGGAGTCCAACGGCTCTTCCAGTATGGCCACGGTGTGCGCCGGTTGTCTGGCCTTGCTGGATGCTGGGGTTCCCCTCAAGAAGCACGTGGCGGGGGTGGCCATGGGCCTGGTCAAGGAAGGTGAGCAGGCGGTGGTGCTCACCGATATCCTGGGCCTGGAGGACGCCCTGGGCGACATGGACTTCAAGGTCACGGGCACCCGCGACGGCGTGACCGCGCTCCAGATGGACATCAAGATCAAGGGCCTGACCCCCGAGATCATGCGGGCAGCGCTGTACCAGGCCCGCGAGGCCCGTTTGCACATCCTGAGCCTGATGGAACGCGCCGTGCCCACCCACCGCGCCGAGATGAAGCCCCACGTGCCCCGCATCCTCACCCTCAAGGTCAACCCCGATAAAATTGGGGGGATTATTGGGCCTGGTGGCAAAAACATTCGCCAGCTCGAGGAGCTGGGGGTGGAAATCGACATCGAGCAGGACGGCACCATCCGGCTCTACAGTGCCAGCGCAGCCGCAGCCGAAGAGGCCAAAGCCCGCATCCTGGGCCAGACCGCCGAGGCCAAGGTGGGTGAGATCTACGAGGGCACCGTCACCCGGATTACCAATTTCGGGGCTTTCATTGAAATTTTGCCGGGTAAGGACGGTCTGCTGCACATCAGCCAACTGGCTCAAGGGCGGGTGCAAAAGGTCGAGGATGTGCTTTCGCTGGGCCAGAAGATTAAGGTCAAGGTCAACAGCATCGACGAGCAGGGGCGGGTGGATCTGATTCGCCCGGAGCTCGAGGGCCTGATTGCCCCGCGCAAACCCCCCGTTCGACGATAAATCGTAGCCGTGCAGGGCGTGGGCTCAGGGGTTAATCCAAGCCCTCCCCCCCATCCTGCGGTGCTGCTTTGGAGTAGACATGAACAACAATCCACCATTTAGCCGTCCCAGAGGCCCCCGCCGACGGCAGGAACGACCCAAACCCAGGGGGCCCATCCTGCTGGGCAAGCCCGACGGCGCCGTCGAAATCGTGTTTCTGGGCGGAACCGGCGAGATCGGCAAAAACATCACCGCCATCCGCTACGAAGACGAAATGTTCATCATCGACGGTGGCCTGGCTTTCCCGGACGCCAGGATGCTCGGCGTGGACATCGTGATTCCACGCATCGATTATCTGGTTCAGAACAAAGACCTCATCCGGGGCTGGGTGCTGACCCACGGCCACGAGGATCACATCGGGGCCCTGCCCTACCTTTTCCCACAACTACCGCGGGTTCCGGTGTATGGGGCCAAGCTGACTTTGGGGCTGGTCAGGGGTAAGCTCGAGGAGTTCGGGCTTCCCGTGGGGGATTACAACTTTAAAGAGGTCTCCCCCGATGACCGCATCTCCATCGGGCGCTACTTCCAGCTCGACCTCTTCCGCATGACCCATTCCATTCCCGACAACTTCGGAATGATTATTCACACGCCCATCGGCAGGATCGTACACACCGGCGACTTCAAGCTCGATGAGCGACCCATTGACGGCCAGACCTCCCACCTGGAAAAAATCGCCCAGGCCGGGGCCGAAGGAGTGCTCTGCCTGATCGCCGATTCCACCAACGGCGAGCGCCCCGGGGTCACGCCCAGCGAAAGCGAGGTGGCCGAAGAGCTCGACAAAGTCATCGGTGCGGCCAAGGGGCGCATCTTTGTAACCACCTTCGCCTCGCACATTCACCGCATCCAGTCGGTGGTCACGGCGGGCGAAAAGTACGGGCGAAAAATCGCTGTGGAAGGGCGCTCCATGCTCAAGTATGCCCGTATTGCCCTCGAGCTCGGCTACTTCAAGCAAAAAGACCGCTTCTACACCCTGGACGAGATCAAAGACCTGCCCGATGAGCAGGTGCTGGTAATTACCACCGGTTCGCAGGGCCAGCCGGAGGCGGTTCTGGCGCGCCTGGCTGCTGGCGCTCACAGCAAAATGGCCATCAAGGAGGGCGATACCGTCATCCTGAGCAGCAGCCCCATTCCCGGCAACGAGGAGGCAGTGAACACCGTCATTAACCAGCTATACGCCCTGGGGGCCTATGTGTTTTATCCGCCCCGCTACCGGGTGCACGCCTCCGGCCACGCCAGCCACGAAGAGCTCAAAACCGTGCTCAACCTGGCCCGCCCCAAATTCCTGCTGCCCTGGCACGGGGAGATTCGCCACCAGGTCAACTTTAAGTGGCTGGCCCAGAGCATCCCACACCCACCGGAAAAAATCCTGATACCCGAGAACGGACGCCTGATCCGGCTCACGGCCAACAACATCGAGTTCAACGGAACCGTACCCCACGGCCAGCTTTATGTGGATGGTCTGGGGGTGGGCGATATCACCGACGAAATCCTGGAGGATCGCCACCACATGGCCGCCGAGGGGGTGGTGATCATTACTGCCCTGGTCAGCCGCGATCCGCTGGTGGAGATCATCTCCAAGGGCTTTGTCAAGGCCGGCGAGCGCCTGTTGGGCGAGGTGCGCAAAATGGCGATGGATGCGCTGTACAGGGGTGTGCGCGAGAAGAAGCGCCTCGAGGAGATTCGTGACGACATCTACTACCCTGTCAAGAAGTTCATCGCTAAGAACACGGGGCGCAATCCGGTCATCCTGCCCATCGTAATCGAAGGTTGACGCGCGCAAGCGTGTTCAGGCCTGGAACCCTAGGCCTCGAAGCGTTCTAGAACTTGCAAGCTGGCGCGACCTCGAGTCAGGTCGCGCACCCGTTCTTGAAACTGGGGCAGCCGCGCTTCCTCCAGGCTGAGCACCCAGCACACCCCGGCTGCGTGGTAGGTTTCGCTTTCGCGCTCGAGGCCTTCCAGCAAGCGATATAAAGCGTTGCCAAACTCGAACGGGGCCTGGAGTTCGCAACGCACCCGGGGCGCAATTGCTCGCCTGGGGGCTTGCCGCAGGCATTCCGCAACCACCCCCCCGTAGGCCCGCACCAGGCCTCCCACGCCCAGCTTTATCCCGCCAAAGTAGCGGGTTACCACCACCATCACCCTATCCAGGTGCTGCGCTTCAATGGCACTTAAGATGGGGCGGCCCGCCGTGCCAGCAGGCTCGCCGTCGTCAGAAAAACGGTACTGCGCGCCCACCTTATAGGCCCAGCAGTTGTGGGCAGCCTGCAAGTCCTGAAGGGTCTGCAAAAGGACGGGTGCGGCCTCGGGGCTGGGCAGCGGCACCGCATGAGCAACAAAGCGCGAGCGTTTGACCTCGAGCACGTAGCGACAGGGGGCTTGCAGGGTAAAGGCGTTCATGTGGAAGGCGCGTGTCCCAGCCCGGCCTGGGCCGCTGCATACATCACCCGCACATCCGGCTTTACACCCGTCCAGAGCTCGAAGGCCAGCGCCCCCTGCCAGACCAGCATAGGGAGCCCGCCCAGGGTCACCAGCCCAGCCTGCTGGGCCTCGAGCAGCAAGCGGGTGGTCTGGGGATGATAGATGATATCCACCACCACCCCCGCTCGAGGCAGCAGCCCCGGCGGCAGGGGTGAGCGGGTGGGGTCGTTGAGCCCCACGCTGGTGGTGTTGACCAGCAGGTCACAGCTTCGCACCGCCGCCTCCAGCAGCGGCTCCGTCACCAGGTGCAGCCCCATGGCCGCACACAGGGCCCTGGCCCGCTCGGTGGTGCGGTTGTACACCGCCACATGCACGCCCTCCTTCTTCAAGGCATACGCAATGGCCCGGGCAGCCCCCCCTGCCCCCAGCAGCAGGGCTTTCTTGTTGCGGTAAGCGATGCCGGCCTCATCCAGCCCCGCGATAAAACCCATGGCGTCGGTGTTGTAGCCAATCAACCGGCCCTGCTCGCACACAATGGTGTTAACCGCGCCGATGGCTGCCGCTTCGGAGCTTAGCTCGTCCAGGTATTCCAGCACGCTTTCCTTATGAGGAATGGTCACATTAACCCCGACGAAAGCCCGCCGGACTTCTTGCAGCCGGGCCCGTAAAAACGAAGGCGGGGTCTCCAGGGCCCGGTATGAGCCCTCGAGCCCCGCCGCCCTCAGCGCCGCCTGGTGCATGGCCGGGGAAAGCGAGTGTCCGACCGGAAATCCTATCAGACCCAGTTGCACGCCTGGATTTTACGCTTTTGCGCGGCGGTTTGCGATGGTCGAAGCGAAAACCCAACCCACAAACAGCTCGAGCCCTCGGCATTACACTCCCGCTAGCCTGGCTTGCTAAGATAATCTTGGTGAGAAAGCTACTGGTTATTTTACTGCTGGTTGCCTCTTTTGCGCAGGCCCGAACCTACATCATCCCCATTGAAGGAACCATCGATGGGCCTCTAGCCACCTTTGTTGAACAGTCCCTCGACCAGGCCGAACGCGAGGGGGCCAGCGGGGTGGTGTTCCGGGTCAACACCCCCGGGGGCCGGGTGGATGCGGCCATCCGCATCACCGACCGCATCCTGTCCTCCACCGTACCCACGCTGGCCGTGGTGGAAAACGCCTTCTCGGCCGGGGCCCTCATCTCACTGGCGGCTCAGCAGATCATGATGCTGCCCGGCTCCAACATCGGAGCGGCCCTGCCGGTTACCATCACCCCCATCGTGGGCAACACCAATGCCGCCGACCGCAAGGTCATATCGGCCCTGAAAGGCAAGTTTCGGGCGGTCGCCGAGGCCCGCAACCGCCCTGCCAACATCGCTGAAGCGATGGTAGATCCCGAGGTTGAGGTGCGCGGCATCACCACCCGAGGGGAACCCCTCACCCTCTCGGCCAGGCGGGCCGTGGAGCTCAAGGTGGCCGATGCTGAAGTCGCCAGTCTGCGGGCCGCCCTCGAGAAAGCCGGCTTTAACACCGACACCCAGGAACTGCAGCCGGGCCCCCAGGTGCGGGTGGCCCGTTTTCTGACCGACCCCACCATCGCGGCCATTCTGCTGGCGGTGGGGGTGCTGGGGCTCATTCTGGAATTTTTCACCCCAGGCACCTTTATCCCCGCCATCATCGGCCTGACCTCGCTGGGCCTGTTCTTCCTGGGGGGCTACCTGGCGGGCCTTTCCAGCGCCCTGTCCATCATCCTGCTCTTCGGGGGCCTGCTGCTGGTGGTGTTCGAACTGTTTGTAACCCCCGGTTTTGGCATTCCCGGTCTGGTCGGCCTGGGTCTGATCGGGGCTTCAATCTACTTCACCTTTGGGGATGAGGCCCTGCAGGTCGGTTCCTTGGCCATTATCGGGCTGGCTTTGGGGCTTTTTTTCATATTCCGCTATCTACCAAAAGGGCGGGTGGCCCGCCCCTTTGTGCTAAGCAGCGCGGTTGAAGAGGTAGCACCGCCCAAAAACGAGCTGGAATCGCTGCTGGGGGCCATCGGCCAGGCCATCACCGACCTGCGCCCCGCGGGCACGGCCCAGTTTGGCGACCGGCGGGTGGATGTGGTCACTATGGGCGAGTTCATTGACCGGGGCCAGGCCGTCCGGGTGATCCAGGTGGAAGGCCCCCGGGTGGTGGTGCGGAAGGTAGAAGGCTAGCCCAGCCATGCGTTTCTACTCGCCAGCTCTGGGGAACTCCGCGCTGAAGCCCGCCCATACCCATCTGGCGGCCCATGATGTACCCTGAGGAAGCGCCCGGTTTTGTCCGGCATCCGATCTAAACATACCTAGATAGCGGTTTGATCTCGAGGAGGATCGCATGGAGCTTGGAGTGTTAATCGTCGCTGGCATCGTTTTACTGGCCGTTTTCTTATTCTTTTACCTGGTACCGGTGCCCCTATGGATTACCGCGTTGTTTTCGGGAGTTAACGTACCGCTAACCTCCCTGGTCGGCATGCGTTTCCGACGGATTCCCCCGGCTAAAATTGTGAATCCCATGATCAAGGCCTTCAAGGCAGGCATTCCGGTTGAGACCGCCAAGCTCGAGGCCCAGTACCTGGCCGGGGGCAACGTAGACCGGGTGGTGGATGCCCTGATTGCCGCCGACAAGGCCGGCATCAAGCTGAACTTCGACCGCGCCGCCGCCATTGACCTGGCGGGGCGGGATGTGCTCGAGGCCGTGCGGCTCTCGGTGAATCCCAAGGTAATTACCAGCCCCATGGTAGCGGGTATGGCCAAGGACGGCATCCAGCTGCTGGCAACCGCCCGCATCACCGTGCGGGCCAACATTGACCGCCTGGTGGGTGGGGCCGGCGAAGAAACCATCGTGGCCCGGGTGGGCGAGGGCATCGTGGCCTCCATCGGCCAGTCGGAGGATCACAAGCAGGTGCTCGAGCAGCCTGACCGTATCTCCAAAACCGTGCTAGCCAAAGGCCTGGACGCCGGCACGGCTTTTGAAATCCTATCGGTGGATATCGCCGAGGTGGACGTGGGTAAAAACATCGGGGCCCAGCTTCGCACCGACCAAGCCGAGGCCGACAAGAAAATTGCCCAGGCCAAGGCCGAGGAGCGCCGCGCGATGGCGGTGGCCCTGGAGCAAGAAAACGCGGCCCTGGTAGAGGCCATGCGGGCCAAGCTGGTGGAGGCCCAAGCGGCCGTACCGTTGGCCCTGGCCGAGGCCCTGCGCAACGGTCGCATAGGCGTTATGGACTACTATCAGCTTAAAAACATCGAGGCCGACACCGAGATGCGCGATTCCATCAGCAAAGCCAGCGGCGGCAGCACTTCCGATGATGGTTCGCAACGCTAAGCGCTCTGGGGGCGCGGCGCTTGCCCCCATCTGGAGGGCCCCATGGGCTTAGATGATCTTTTAGGTCTGCTGTTCCTGTTCTTCTTTATCGTGCTGCCGGCCCTGCAAGGGCTGCTGCGGCGGGGCCAGCAAGTTCCCCCCGACTTCGAACCCGACGAGATCCTCTTACCCGGTGAGGAGCGTCGCCCGGCCTCGAGCGCCCCGCCCACCCGCTCGAGCAGCCCAACCCCCAGCAGCCCTCCCCCAAGCCCCCCCGCCCGGCCTGTGGTAAGCCAGCCGGCCCCATCCCCAAAACCCAAAACACCGCCCAGACGACCCCGGAGCCTCGAGGAAGTCGAGCGTGAGCGTCAAAGCCGCCCCAGCCCGCGCCCCTCCTCAGAACCCCCTCAAAAAGCCTCCAGCAAGCCGCAGCCCAAGACCAAGAAAACCATCGAGCAGCGGGCGTTTTCAACCTCAACCCGTGCTATTCTGAACGGTGTGGTTTGGCACCAGATACTGGCCGAACCCAGGAGCCAATATTGGAGAAGAGTACGCAAAGCAAAGCGGTAGTTCCCCTGCGTTCACCTCAAGAAGCCCTGTCCTTGCTGGGCCACGGGGATAAACACCTAAAAACCCTTCGCAAGTTGTTGCCGGCCCAGCTCGTGGTGCGTGGGCAGGAGGTTCAAATCTCGGGCGACCCAGAAGCGGTGTGGTTGGCCGAGCGGGTCATTCGCGACCTGGTCACCCTGGTGCGCCAGGGTGCGGAAATTGACGCGGGCACCCTCGAGCAGGTCATCCTGGTAGCCGAGGGCGGCCAGTCGCTCCCGGTCGAAACCACCATACCCGCCCTCGGCGGCGAGATTACCCTGCCGGGCCGGTTGAAGCCCAAGACCCCCGGCCAGCGAAAGTATGTGGAGGCCATCAGCACCCACGATATTACCTTTGGCATCGGCCCGGCTGGCACCGGCAAAACCTACCTGGCCGTCGCCATGGCGGTGGCTTTTCTCAAGGCCAAGAAAATTAAGCGCATCATCCTGACCCGCCCGGCTGTGGAGGCTGGGGAGCGCCTGGGCTTTTTGCCAGGTGACCTCCAGGCCAAAATCGACCCCTATCTGCGCCCGCTCTACGATGCCCTGTTCGACATGATCGATGCCGAGCGCTTCGAACAGTACATCCAGTCGGGGGTGATCGAGGTGGCCCCCCTGGCCTTCATGCGGGGCCGTACCCTGAACGACGCCTTTATCATCTTGGATGAAGCCCAGAACACCACCCCCGAGCAGATGAAGATGTTCCTGACCCGCATGGGCTTCAATAGCCGGGTGGTGATCACCGGCGACATTACTCAGATCGACCTACCCAAGGCCCAAAAAAGCGGCCTGGTAGAGGCCCTGCGCATTCTAAAGGGCATCCAGGGCATTGCCCAGCAACGCTTTTTGGAGTCCGATGTGGTGCGTCACCCACTGGTAGCCCGCATCATCAAAGCCTACGAGGCCCATGAGCACGAGAGCTAACCATGGGGACGGTAGATCTGGTTGCGCACACTCGAGTACCTCGAGGTCTGGGCCCTGCGGTGCGCAGGGCGCTTGGGCTTCTACTGGCGGAGCTTGGGCACGGGGACAAGTCTCTAACCCTGATCCTTACCAACGATAACGAGATACGGGCCCTCAAACAACAACACTGGGGCGAGGATGCCCCTACCGATGTTTTGTCGTTTCCCACCTACGAACCGGGCGACCCCTTTATCCCGCCGCACCTGGGCGATATCGTGATCAGCCTGGATACCGCCCGCCGCCAGGCCGAGCAGCTTGGGCACAGTCTTCAGCACGAGGTTAAGGTACTGGCCGCCCATTCGCTTTGGCACCTGCTGGGACACGACCACCGCTCCGAGACCGAATGGGAAGGGTTTAGGCGCGTGCAGGCGCGCATCCTCGAGCTCTGAGCCATGCCAACCCGCCCCCCACCACCCAAACCCGGAACCGATCCCCTGCCCCTGCGAGGCCTGCGGGCTTCGTTTGGCTATGCCTGGGCTGGGCTTCGTTATGCCTGGAAAAGCCAGCGCAATTTCCGCCTCGAGGTCTATGTGGCCGCCCTGGCCCTGATCCTGGCCTGGTGGCTGAAGGTCAACCCGGTACCGGTGCTCCTGTTGGTAGCCCTGGTGTTGGGCCTCGAGCTTATCAACACCGCCCTCGAGGCCGTGGTGGATCTGGTCTCCCCCAACTACCACCCACTTGCCAAAGCCGCCAAAGACATCGCCGCGGCCAGCGTACTGATAGTGAGCACAATTGCAGCCCTGATCGGCTTTTTGCTGTTTTTTCCGCCGCTTGTGAGCCGGCTGGGGCTGTGGTAAACTCTCGGCTAGTAGCGTATGGACTCCCCACCCAAAGCCTGGTTCTGGCCTTGCCCTGGGACGCTCCGGGGCGAGTTAGCTTTTGGTTGGGCCTGACGCGAACCCTATGGAAAGCATCCCTGGTAGTCTTGGCATCATCGCTTTGCTCATCCTGATCAACGCTTTTTTCGTTACCGCTGAATTCTCCCTGGTAGCCATCCGGCGTAGCCGGGTCGAGCACCTGGCGGAAAGCGGGGCCTGGCAGGGCCGGCTGCTCAAAGATGCCATGGCCCGGCTTGACGCCTACATTGCCACCACCCAGCTTGGCATCACCGCCACCAACCTGGTTCTGGGGGCTTTTGGAGAACCGTACGTCACCCGGCTGATTGTGACGGGCATCGGGGTGTTGTTCGGCCAGCCCGAGGCCGCCGCTGCTACTGAAAGCAGCCTGCTTTCCAGCGTGGGCTTTGTGCTTTCGGTGGTTTTCATCACCTTCGTTACGGTGCTCTTTGGCGAGCTTATTCCCAAAGGCATCGCCCTCCAGCGCACCGAGCAGGTCGCGGTCTTCACCATTCTGCCGCTCAACATTTTCCAGCGGCTCACCACACCGCTGGTCTGGCTGTTCAACCGAAGCGGCAATTTTTTCCTCCGGCTGATGGGCCTCAAAGAAGCGCCCTCGCACTCCATGGTCGGCAGCGCCGAAGAACTCAAGCTGATCGTGGAGGCTTCATCCAAAGAAGGCGTTCTGGACGAGAGTGAAGGGGAGATTATCAGCCAGATCCTCGACCTCGAGGAAACCCTGGTGCGCTCGATTATGGTGCCAAGGGTAGAAATGGTTACCATATCCGCCGAGGCCAGCCTGCGCGATTTTTGGGCGATGGCCCGCGAGCACCGCTACTCCCGGGTGCCGGTGTACCAGGAGACCATCGACAACATCATCGGGGTGGCCTATATCAAAGACCTGCTGGAGTACAGCGGCCCGGAGTTAGATAGCATCAAGGTGGGTAGCATCTGCCACCCGGCTTATTTTGTCCCCGAAACCATGGGGGCCCGGGAGCTGCTGCGCGAGATGCGCCGGCGCAAAACCCATATGGCCATCGTGGTGGACGAGTTCAAGGGCACTGCGGGTCTGGTCACCCTCGAGGACATCATCGAGGAGATCATCGGCGAAATCTACGACGAGTCGGACGAAGAAGAGGTGGCCCCGGTGCAGCAAATCGCCGAGGGGGTGTATCTGCTGGATGCCTCGGTTCCGCTCGAGGAGGCCTCTAAAAAGCTGGGCATCGAGCTGCCCGAAGGCGAGTACGATACCCTCTCAGGCTTTCTGATGAACGAGTTTGGGCACATCCCCGAGGTAGGGGAAAAGCTCGAGTACGGTGGTTATGAGTTTATCGTCGAAACCGCCGACCCCCGGGGCATCGAGCGCGTGCGGGCCCAAAAGCAGGCCCCCACCCCCACCGACGACGAAACCCTCAGCGAATCGGTGACTTCCGAGGAAGCCTAGGTACGGTATGCCAACACCCAAAGAGATATTAGAACTGCTCCACCAGCTCCTGGAACGCTCCTACTCGCCCTACTCCGGCTTCGCTGTGGCAGCGGTGATCAGGTCGGGGTCGGGCCGGCTGTACGGTGGGGTTAATGTCGAAAACGCCGCCTACCCCCTCTCGCGCTGCGCTGAGCAGTCGGCCACCTTGCAGATGGTTTCGGCTGGAGAACGCGAAATCGCCGAGGTCTGGGTGCTCAGCCGGGGGGCACAGCCGGCCACCCCTTGCGGCGGCTGCCGGCAGGTGCTAAGCGAGTTCGCCCATCCCGGTGTGCCCGTGCACTGCCTGAGCGCCGACGGCCCCGAGCTACACACCACCGTGGGCGCCCTGCTACCCCACGCCTTTGGCAAGCAGTACCTCCAGCCAGACCAGGATTAATCTATAGCCGGGTTAGGTCGCGGTTGCTAACAAAGGTCGGCAACCCGTAGTACATCGCCCGGGCTCGAGCAAAACCCTCGAGCCAGAAACGATCGGCGTAGTCCAGCGCATAGAGCTCGAGGCCCAACCCCTGCAAGCGAAATAGGCAGCTCAGGTTGTACTCGAGTTCGTAGGCGGGCAGCACCCGGTAACCCCTGGGCGTCCAGGTGGTGGAAAACGACTCCAGAACCACCCCGTTGATCAGGCTCGACAGCTCGGGTAGAAGATGAAACCCCCGGTTGGCGTATAGGGGTCTGGAGCTCACCAGCGCGCGCAACCGGGCTATGAGCCGCAGCATGGCGCCCCGATCCTGGGGATAGAGGGCCGCAGTGTCCAGGGTATCCAGAAATAGACCCTCAAAGCCCATCTCGATGGCCGTTTGAGCCTCGTCCAGGCGGCTTCTAATCCAGTCGGGGTGGGCCGGATCTACATAAACCGTATTCCAGTCCAGGTTGCGGGCGTGGCGATGCCATGGCGCCGGGGTGGGCTGATCCTCGCCCAGGCTCAAGTAGGCCAGTGGCCGGGTGCCCTGGCGGCGCAGCCACTGAAGCTCTATAGGGGTATAGGCCCAGGTTTGCAAGACCACCTGGGCATAGCGGCGCAGTTGTTGTAGGCGTCCTTTGCCGTAGTAAAAAGCCAAGGCTTCCTTGCGGTACATCCTTCGCCTCACTGGTAGTTGCGCAATTCACGTAAAACTGGCAAAGCCACCAGCAGCAGGTAACTGGTAAAAACCCCACACCCGATCAGATAGCTCACCGACTCATCCAGGGGGAGCAGGCCCTGGATGGACAGGGCAAACGCCACGGCATAAACCAGCAACGCCAGCAGCATGCCCAGCAAAACCCTCAAGGTACGGTTCATGGAGGTGAGGGTAAAAGCCACGAAAAACCCAATGCCCAGTAAAAAGTTTGCGAGCAAAAAGACCTCCGACGCCGGGCTGTTGAGGCCGAAAAATACCTTGGTCAGCAGGCTTAGGACTAGCAACAGCGCGGCATACGAAGCCAGCGCAGATAGAAAAATGCGATTGATGTTACGGGCAAACACCCTCAGGTCGCTGGTGCTGGCCAGCAGCAAGCTCACCCGCTCCAAAAAAACCCGCAACTGCCATTCCAGCCCGCCCATGCTCAGCACCAGCGGCACCACCGCCAGGCCCAGCACAATGGAGGTGCCGGTAACCCAGTGCCAGAAGGGGTTGATGAAAACAAAGATCGCACTAAAGAGCCCATACAGCACCAGCGGGATCGCATCCAGCCAGTCGGCTTTTTGCAGCACCTTCCAGGGCGAGTGGCCGGCCCTGGTTCGAAGCTCCAGCAGCGCGGCCGCCACGCTCAGCAGGACGGAGCCCATCATGACCGTAACCGTGCCGGTGGCGCCCAGCAGCTCGGGAAACCACAAAAACAGCACCCCAGCCAGCACCGCCGGTAGAGCGGCCAGCAGCAGCCACAGCTCGCGTTTATACAAAAGCAGGATGCTCGAGGCCATGTGGTAAGCCGACTGCAATACCACCAAGGTCGAGAGGGCCAGGTCGGCCTGCAGGAGCAGCGCAACCAGTACGGCCAGGCCCAGGCCCAAAAACAGCATGGTGTGTAGCAGCCTGCGGGCCTCTGCAAAAAACCCACGCCCCATCAGCACATAGGCCAGGCGAATCATGCCCTGGCTCCATGCCCAGCCCAAAATCGCCGACAAAATCAGGCCGAGGGTGGCTTCGCGGGAGCCCGCCCAGGCAAAAACCGCCGGGAAAAACAGCCCGGGCATCCCATAGAACAGCCCATGCGAAAGCTCTCGTAAAGTTTCGGGCAGGCGATTGGCTTTACGTCTGGAAGCAGCCGCTCGACGCGGCGCTATCCGATAGAGCGCTTCCGCCAGCTCAAACACATTGGGGTATCCGTAGCGTTCCAGCACCATTCGGTCGTTGTAGCCGTGAGCCTCGAGCACCGCAGCCACCTGCTGGGCATCCACTGCGGTTTCAATCAACGGCCCGAGGTGTTGCAACAGCGGCGTCAGGCGATCCAGGCCGCCCACCGGATGCCTGGTTCGGGTGTAGCTGGCTAAAACAGCCACTCCCCGGTCGCCATAAAACTCTGTTCGCTGGCTCATACCGATTAACCACTCCTCGAGGCGTACCACCGGTCTTCTGCCAACGGCTTAGCAACTAATTGGAGGCGCCCCCGTAAAGCCGTGGTGCCAACACCTTTCCACCAAGTAATCTACTTTGAAAAACTGAATACGCAGTACCTGCGTGGTTTTCGTCGCAGCCGTTTTACCGCGTTCCCCCACCCAGGTATCCATATCTCGCATCGTAACAGACCTTGCCGGTTGCGGCTAATTGCAGCGTGTACAAAGGCTCATACTTTAACCTCATCCCCCCCAACCAGTACCGGAGCCGGCTCAACCGGCTCTACTGGGGCCGGGAAATGCCCAGCCTGAGCCGCGAAAACCACGTCCTGGTACATTTTTCGATAGTCGTTTAGAAAGCGCTCGAGGGTAAAATAGCGCAGCACCCGGGCCCGCGCTGCTTTACCCAAGGCAATTCGGCGTTCGTCGTCAAGCAGGAGTTCGGCGCATGCTTTACCCATAGCCACAGGGTCGCGGGCCGGCACCAGAATGCCTGCATCCCCTACCGCCTCCGCCACCCCCCCCACATCGGTGGAAACTGTAGCCCGCTCACACGACATGGCCTCGATCACCGCATAAGGGAAGCTCTCCGAGATGCTGCTCAGCACCACCACATGGCCGGCCTGATAGCCCTTTGCGGCCGGTGAAACACGACCTTCAAAACTTGCCGCACCCTGCAGTCCCAGCTTAACGATGAGCTCTTCACAGCTTGCCCGGTAACGCTCGTTGCCTTTGGGGGTAGGGCCAAAGATGCGCAATCGAGCGTTGGGCACATACTCCCTGGTGTATGCAAACGATTCAATCAGGGTATGCAGATCTTTGAAGGGATCGATGCGCCCCACAAAGGTGAGGGTAGGCACTTCAGGCTCCGTTTCGGGTGGCGGAAACTGCGCGGGGTCGATGCCGTTGTGAATCGGACGAATGGAAGAAGGAAAAGCCCCATTGCGTTCTTCCCAGCGGCGGTTGTACTCCGAAACCGGCACGATCAGATCGGCCATGCGATAAGCTGCGCTCGAGAGCAGGCGAAAAAAGTTCAGAATCAAAATCCGCACCGAAGGGCTATAGGGTGCCTGAAGGTAGCTGAGATAGCGCTCCCGGAGGTACACACCGTGCTCGGTAAGCACAAAAGGGGCTTGGTGATGCCATTTACCCATCATTCCAACCAAGGCCGCAGGCCCGTTAGAAACAGCGTGATAGACCGCGGCTCTGGGCGGAATAAACTGCAAAGGACGGAGCAGGTGCTCGAGCAGGTCTGTAGCCAGCAAGGCGTCCTGTAGGGTTAATTCTGGTAGTCCTGCGCTGGAGGTATCCTGGGACTGGCACTCCTTCCAGGCTTTAATCAGGCGCCCAATCGAGGCTTCGCTCAGCAAAGCCTCTCCAAGGTCGGCCTGCCGGGCGTAGCCAGCCATCGCCCTTAGGGCCCAAAGAAAATAGGTGGTGCCCCAGTTGGGCCTTACCAGGGCGTTTACAAAGCTGTGGTGTACCTGGTTAAACCAGCGGGAAGCCCGGTTTCTGGAGCGACCCCGGCGCACCGAGCTCCACAAGGGAAAATTCACCACGCCTTTTAGGTTGGCAGGTGCAGGATAAACGGCTTTTTCCAGGCCGTTGCTGGTAAGGGCGATTACTTCGAACTCGAGCTCCTGGAGCCCGCGGATAAGCTGATCGCACCATACACTCACCCCTCCTTCCACAAAGGGGTAGGTTCCTTCGGTAACCAGGGCAATTCTCATAGAATCTGTCCCACTCCTCCCCTACTCCCCAGGGTAGTAGGAAAAACGCAGTTCCTGCCCGGCCGACAGGCTCACTTTTGAAACGGTATCCCCACCGTACACCCAGCTCACCCCCTGCGCAGCCCCTGTAAAAAACAGCACACCCGAAGTCGCCGCAGACGCAGAGATGGTGACCAGGTTTTGACCACGATCCCAGAAAGCGGTAACACCCGCCCGGAGCAAACCGGTGTGCTCGGTGCGTTCGGCCACATACGCGCCAATCTCGTCCCAGGAAGGATTGAGCACCGGGATGCTGTAATAGCTGGTGTATTTCTGCATTAAGCGCTCGAGGTAATCGAAAACCAGGCTGCGCCCCGGCGCATACTCCCGCAGGTTGGCCTGGTGGAAGTAGTGGGAGCTGGCGCTAGTTTGCAGGTGGTAGAGGGCCAGGTTGGTCTCCTGCTCGAGGATTTCCTCGTAAGTAAGCGCCCTGGGCCAGTATGGGAAGCGCCCACCGGGCGCATAGATGTAGTTGTAAAAGGAGGCGGCCTCAGCCGGGGTGGTCACGGTGTAGGCAATGTTGGTGGGCCAGACCGGAATCATCAGCAGGTTTGGGCGCAGCGCCACGCCGCAGATGGGACAGGGGGGTTTGTGGCTACCCACCGAGTAGTTGCCGTGGATGTAGCGAATCCCCAGCTCAACCGCACGATCCAGCATGGCCTGGTTGGCGCAAATCAAACCAAAGTCCTTGCGCGGCTCATCCGCACCGGGGCCGGTGGGCCCCGAAACCGCTGGGCAGTCCGAAGGCAAGGCCGGGGGAACCACCGGCGCTGGGGCAGGGCTCCGGTACCAGCCCAGGCCCGAAAGTTCGCCGGTTTTGAGGGTTTTGGGGCTGTACCAAAGGCCCATCTGGTTGGCTAAGCGGGTGTTCTCGGCAATTTGGAAGCGCAGCGCCGCTGGGTCGGTGATGCTGTCCATGGAGGGGTGATCGCGGGTATGGTTGACCCAGCGCATCCGGCTGGCCAGGCACTTGGTCAGGCTGGACAGAGGATCGCCGCTGGACACCCCTGGGTTGCAACTGGCCGCCACGCCGATGTTCACCCCGCGACCGTTGAAGGCCAGATTGAGCATGAAGCCATTGCTGAGCGGGTAGCTGGCATTGAGCCGGCGCTGTTGCTGGTACACCGACCACGCATCCTGCGCCGATATCCGGAAAGGCTCGCTTCGGTAGCGCAGGGGGTCGCCGGGCTGGAGGGCCTCATCCCACCAGTCGGACTCGAGGCCCCAGTCGTCCACGTCGACCGCCAGAATATGCCGCCGCTCCCCGATGAACAGCCCCCGCGTGGCCCAGCGAACGAGGCCATAGCCCAGCAGTTGGGTGTGCAGCAGGTAGGGGTTGCTGGCAAAGGTCAGGGCGATGCGCTCCCGTCCATCAGAAGACCTGCTCAACACCCCCAGCACGTTGCCGCTCGAGTCCTGCAAAAGCGGCTGTGCCGAACAGCCGGGTGACTCCTCGGGCGTCGCCAGACGAGCCGGGTAAAGATAGGCGTTTTGAATGAGGATCTCTGCACTTGGATTGAGGTAGCTAAACACGCCCCGTCCTTCGGGGGTAAGGGTCATCCGCACCGGCGGGTAAAGGGGTGGATCGCCCGGCGGATTGGTGGCCGGGTTATCGGTGCGCATACCCTCATCACCAGCGGGCCGTACAGCGCGCATGCAGTAGTCCTCGGGTTCGGCGTAATTGAAAACCGGATCGCCTGTTCCGGGGAAGGTGTAAAGCGAAACCAAACGAACCGCATAACGGCGCTGGTAGTCCCAGAGCCGATTCCACTCATCCGCATCAAAAGCGCTGGCAAAACCCCCGGTGATACTTCGTAAAGCCAGGTTGTTGCTGGCCAGCAAGACGGCCTGGAAGCGCCCACCAGCGCTATCTTCCAGCACGCTTGGGGTCAGGGCCTGTGTAGAGGCGATCAGAACTTCATAGTTGGCCCCTAGTTGGTCAAGCAAAGCCCGCCAGGCCTGCAGACCGGGGTCTTCGGGGGTTGGGCCAATCACCAGGATGCGCAGGGCCACACGGTTTGCCGGCAGCCCCTGCGTCTGCACGCTCCCTGGCCGAGGCCGGCTCGAGCTGGGAATCTGCACCCTGGGAAGGGGACGGTTGGCGTCTGGCTGCTGCAGCGGCAGGGCCACCGGGGCCCCCTCAAAACGGGGCATGGAGGGTGTCTGGGCCGAACCATCCGATACCTGGCCCGAATTGTTTTTCTGCAGGCTGCATCCGGATAGCAACAGTACAAGCAGAGCTAAAAGAGGCGCAATGTGTGTCCTATTCATCCGCTAGTGAACCCTTAATCTAAAATGAGATGGACTTAAACCCCTAAGGCCGCCTTACCCAGTCTAAGGGTAGAAGAAGATGGTCAAACGCAGTAGTAGATTCCCTGAGTTACTGCACGTTACATTAATGCACCTTTTCACTTAGAACTCAATAACATTTCATGGGCCTAAAAAACCCCACATACTTTTCAAAGATAGGCTTTTGACCCTGTCAAAGCCGTGCCCAATAGTTCAGATCCGCCCTTACGCTCCCGCTCATGGCATGTGCAAAACGCACTCGAGCCCCCAGGGCTCGGTGAGATTTTTGCGTCTAGGGCTTTTTATCCTGACTTAACGGGGGAGTTACCTGCACTCCTCTACCCAGCCATCCAGTTCACGCCGCTTCAAGATGGAGAAAATGCCCAGGCTAACGCTGCTAGCACAAAACTGAGAGGCGCTCTTGATGCGGGTGTCGGTGTATTCGATGTTCAGCACCGGCTTGCCAGCCTGCACCATGGGCCGGGTCTGGTTGCACCAACCCTGGGCAAAACATTCCTCGGTGACCAGAAAATCGAAGTCGTTGATGAGCTGTGGGAGCAGCTCGGTGGTGTTTTTGAGTCCGATAGCCAGGCCGCGCTGGTGGGCTTCGCCAGCTAACCAACGGTTGAAGCGAAGCTGATCCTGGGCCGTAAGGGGAAAACCGGTGTTGTTCTGGTAGCCGTTCACGTTGTCAGGGTCTACACCCACAAAGCCCTTTTGCTTACAGAGATCGAGCCGGGCCCGCAGAATGGGGGCCAGCTTGTCAATCTGTCGGATATCCAGCCAGCGCTCCCCAGGCCAGCCGTCGTAGTTGCGGCCCAGCACCTCAGGTGGAAACAGGTTCCTGTCAGGCCGCCAGTTTTCCCAGGAACCCGCACTCAGGTAGCAGACAGCCTTTACCCCACGCGCCGCCAGCTCCTGTACCACACTGGCCGGGGTATCGAACAGATCGAGGTTGTAGGCCGTTACTTGACGGTTTTTATCGAGCGTACCGGTGTATTGGATGTGCCAGGTGGTATCCACCCCAGGCTTCCACCATCCACCCGGGGCGGGGCTGGATGGTGGGGTGGGATTTGGAGCGGTGAACTCAAGAGTGCCGCCACAGGCCGTCATCGCAACGGCCAGCACCCATAGATAGCGGAGCATATGCAGTAGCATTACAAACCCACCGCATCAGATGCTCATGGGGAGTGGATTGAACCCCCTTGAGCAACTTCTCATATCCTACCCCACCACGTAACGCCCCGTTGCTTGACAGCTTTTTCAGGAATGCTAGCCTCAAAAGCATAAAGGTGGATTATGCGCTTATTGCTGGGGTTGTTTAGATTTTGGCTTCACCTGTCCACTCTACTTTTACTGGCACTGGCAGGCTGCACCCGCCCTGCGCTGGAACCCGCCCTGCAGATCAACTTTTCCCCAGACCGCCTGCGCCTTGTGCCAGGCGGGGCCGGAGAGGTCAACATTACCCTTGTGCGCCAGAATCTGCCTGGAGTGGTAGCACTGGATCTGCCTGACCCTTTACCAGAAGGCGTAACCGCCTCTTTTACCCCTTCCAGCACAACCGGCGACACCGCCACCCTACGGGTTCAGACCTCGAGCAGTGCAGCCGTGGGCAGCTTTAACTTGCGGGTAAGGGCTGCCCAGGGATCCATAAGCGCCACCAACGACCTACCCTTGCAGATAGAACCCAGCCAGCAACCCGACCTGCAGTTAAGCCTGAACAATCCAACCCCCTCCATCCGCCAGGGGCAGCATGCAGATCTTTTAGTTGACGTGCGGCGCATCAACCTCGAGGGCGTGGTGGTACTGACCCTCGAGCAGCAGGACGGCCGCCCCCTGCCGCCCGGCCTGAGCGCGACCTTCAGCCCCGGCCAGCCCAGCACCACCGTCTCGATTCTGCGGCTTGCAGCGGCCCCCACCGCTACCACAGGCCCCTACCCCCTGCGCATCAAGGCCACCTGGGGCAGCCTCGAGCGCACCCTGGACTTCACCCTCACAGTCCTGGAAGCCCTGCCAGAGCCCGACTTCCAGCTAAACCTGACCCAGAATCTCAGCCTTCAGCGGGGCGGAACCAGCAGCGAGACCATCACAATTACTCGTGTCAATTTGTCCGGCCCCATCGCCCTGAGCCTCGAGCGCTTCGACGGCACCCCGCTACCCCCTGGCATCAGCGCAACCTTTGCACCAGCAGAACCAGAGGGCTCCCATTCCACCCTTACCATCTCCGCTGCCCCCGACCTGCCCCTGGGAGACTATGTGCTACGGGTGCGGGGCGTGCAAGGCACGCTCGAGCGCACCGCTCTGGTACTGCTAAATGTGTTTGATCAGGCCGGGCTTACCGCTACCGGAGCCGTCTGGGTTGCCGCCCAGGACGATAGTGGAGCCTGGCAGGTAGTACAACCCACCGCCGGCAGCTACCGCCTGCGCGTCAGCAACGCCGCAGAACGCTATGGCTGGGCGGTGGTGTGCAGCAAAACCGAGGCCGGCCTCACCACCCATCAGGTGAGCGTCTACCAGCTCACCCTAAGCGAGGTGCGCACGCTGAGCCTGTCCTGCCCCCCGGCTGCCAGCAGCGGCGCCTTCTCAGACCTCAGTGGACAGCTCACCAACCTGGATGGCCGTCATGCCCAGGTGGCCTTTGGCACGGCCAGCGACTTTGTGGATCCGGCCCGAACAGGCGACTTCCCCCCCACCCCGGCCTACCCCGGCTACCTGCTGCAAGGCGTGCGGCAGGGCACCGCCGACCTGATGGCCGTGCGCTACCTACCGCCCACCCCGCCAGGAACCTACTTCCAGGCCGACCGGGCCCTGTTCCAGCGCAGCTACACCCTGAGCGGTCGGCAGAGCCTCGACCTGGATATGCAAGGTTCTGCCTCCTTCGCGCTCGAGGGCACCTACACCGCCACCCTGACCAACCCCAACCCCGCCGCCCAGGGCCTGAGCTACCTGGCCTACCTGACCCCCACCACCCAGACCCTTTACCTGGCGGACAGCCAGCAACAGGCCGCCGATCTATCCTACGGCGCCATCCCCACCAGCCGGCGGCTGGCCAACGAGTTCTATGTTTTCTATGCCCGCGAGACCACCTTCAGCAACCTGAGCCTGCGTTCCCGGCAGGCGCTGCGGGGCTTTACCAACCCCCAGCACCTGAGCGCCAGCTTCCTGAGCCTGCCGGAAGCCCGCCTGAGCCTGCAAAACAACCGCTTCCAGGCCTCATGGAGCCCGTATTCGTGGTCAGGCAGCGGCAGCCAACTGTTCAGCCTACAGCTCGAGCAGTTGGCGGTGGCCCCCAGCACCAACCTGGTGTGGCACCTCCACCTTTCGCGCCGCTGGGCGGGCGGTGTGACCGCCTATCTCGTCCCCGACCTCGCCCAGAGCTGCGCGGCCAGCCAGTCCCCTTGTGTCCCCGCCTCTTCCAATGCCCCCGCCAACGGCTGGCAGACCGCCTGGGGTTTGCGCGATAACCTCGAGCTCAACTGGTCGTTTAGCGCGGTGCAGGTGGGCCTTCCCCTGGCCGACTGGCTGCCCCTGGCCCAGAGCCCCCTGCCACCCACCAGCCTCAACCTGGATGGCTTCAGCTTTGACGCCGCCAGCGAGGGGGGCCTTTACAACGTCAGCGGGCTCTCGGCGCAGCGCCAGGTAAGAGCCAGGGAGCCGCGTTTACTGCCCCCCTGGCTTTCACCCCGCTGAGGTCAAAACGGCAGCTCGGCCCGCACGGTGGTGCCCTGGTTTTCTACCGATACCACCTCAAAACGCCCCCCCCGGGCCTCCACCCGCTCGCGCATCTGGGTCAGGCCAAACCCGCCCAGACCGTTCGCTGAGGTGCCAGCTTGAAACCCCCGTCCGTTGTCGCTGATCTCCAGCAGGCCGCCCCGTTCGCCCAGCGGGGTGAGCCTGACCTGAACCAGCCCCGGTCGCCCGTGTTTGGCCGCGTTGGTCAGAGCCTCTTGCAAAACCCGGAAAAAGACCAGTTCGGATGCCTGGGATAGCTCGATTTTTTCAGGCAGGCTGAGGCGCACCCGGAAGCCGGCCTGCTCGGCAAAGGCGGTGGCGTAGCGCCGCACCGATTCCAGAAAGCCGTAGCGCTCGAGGTCGATGGGCCGCAGGGCAAAAATGCTGCGCCTTACTTCGCGAATCTGGGCCCGCAGGGTCTCCTTAACCTGGTGCAGTTCTTGCAAAGCCCGCTCGGGGTCGGTTTGCAGCAGGCGCTCGGAGAGGTCGAGCTTAAGGGCCATGAAGGCCAGGGCCTGGGCGATGCCGTCGTGGATCTCGCGGGCGATGCGGTTGCGCTCCTCGGTGAGGGCCAGCTCCTCGGCCCGTAGATAGGCCTGGGCGTTGCGCACCGCCAGGGTAACCTGCGCGGCCAGGAAGCGTAAGAAGGGCAGGCGCTGGCGCAGGTTCTCGGCCTCGCCCTGCACCAGCAAGAGCCCGATGGCCGACTGCTCGCGCAGGGGTACGGCCAGCAGGTTCTCGCGCACAAACACCGGCGATTCCAGGGCCTCCTTCCAGCGGTGATCGGGCATGAAGGCATGGGGGGGCAGCTCGAGGTTGCGCAGCACCTGGGGCTGTAAAAAATTTTCCTCGTCCAGCAAGAGCACCCCACCCCCCGTGGCCCCAGCCCAGGCCAGGATGCGATCCATCAGGCGTTCCAGCAGCCGGCCCAGGTTGGCCTCGGCCCGCAGGGCCTGGTCTACCTCGTAGAGCGTGAGCAAATCGCGGCTGCGGGTTCGCGCCGACTCCAGCGCCCCAGCCACCTCAGCCGCCAACACCTCCAGAAAGGCCCGCTCCTCGTTTGAGAGGGGGCGGGGCGGGACCACCTCGAGCTTCCCTTCCAGGCCCGGCAGCGGCAAGGTGTAGAGCGCGTCCGAGCCCGGCTCAAAACCGGGTGAGGTGGCCCGCACCCCCTCGAGGGTCAGGGCGGCCCCCATACCCAGCGCTTTGGCCACCTCCTGCACCACCGCGGCCAGGGCCTGCTCGAGGTTGTCGGCAGCCGAGGCCCGCTTGAGGATGCTCCCAATGGCCTCCAGCCGCCGGTTGGCCGCCTCCAGCGCCCGCTGGGCCCGCTCGCGGTCCTGCACCTGCTGGGCGATCCACTCCAGGGTCATCCAGGTGACCAGGGGCCCTACCAGGCCGTAAAAGCCCAGGCGCAGCCAGAAAGCCACCGGCTGCCCCTGGTAGGGCTCGAGGGAGATTTCAAACAGCACCACCACCAGCACAATTGCCAGCGGCAAAACCAGCCGGTACAGCCGGATCAGGCGATATAGGCTGGGAACAGGCTCCACGCCAAACGATTATAGAGCGGCTTCAAGGGGCAGGTGGCCCTACTCCTGCGGGTCGGTCTTGCGCCTGCCGTGCTGAGCATACCAGCGGCTTTGGTGCAGAAAACCCCGCAAAAGCTGCACCTCGCCGGGGGTCAGGTGGGCCTTGTACAAAAGCCGCCTAAAACGCCGCACAGCATAAGGCAACCGTTTTTCGTCGGTGAAGCCGATGCGCAGAATGTACTCCCTCAGGTCGTCAAAAAGCTGCTGTAAGGCCTCTTGGCTGGCAAGCTGAAGCGGTTCGGGCGCGGGGGGGGCCTGGGCGACCCCGAAAATTTCGTAGCACAGGAGCAGCACCGCCTGGGCCAGGTTCAGGCTGGGCTGCCTGGGCGAGGTGGGGATGCGCACAATAAGCTGGGAGAGGTCAATTTCGTCGGTGGTCAGGCCCGAGGTCTCGCGCCCAAACACCAGCGCCACCCGGCCCTGTGGGGCCACCTGGGCAATCCGCTCGGCCATTGGCCGGGGCCCCACCACCGGCCCGGTGTAAATCTCCCGCTCGCGCACCGTGGTGCCCACCACCAGCCGGGCATCGGCCACGGCCTCGGGCAGGGTGTCCACCACCCTCATCCTGTCCAGCACGTCCTCAGCGTGCACCGCCAGGCGGTAGGCCAGCGAACCCCCAGGGTGCCGGGCCAAGTCCTCGCGCACCCGCGGCTCGGGCGCCACCAGCCACAGATCCCCAATGCCAAAGTTCTGCATGGCGCGGGCCGCGGCCCCGATGTTCATAGGTTCCTGGCTGCCCACCAGCACGATACGGATGTTCTCGAGCCAATCCATCGGCTATAGCCTAAGGGCTTGGGCCGGATGCGTCGAGGCATGAATAGACTGGGTGCCCATCCCAATTACTCGGGCTTCAATAAGACCGCCCCCTCCCGTGCACTGCTCACCAGCGCCGCGTAGCGCGCAAACAGCCCGCTTTTGTAGTGGGGCTTGGGGGGCTTCCAGGCTTTGGCCCGCCGGGCCAGCTCCTTTTCCGAGACCTCCAGGTTCAGGATACCCCGGTCGCAGTCAATCGAGATGATGTCGCCCTCCTCGACCAGCGCGATGGGCCCGCCCACCTGGGCCTCAGGGGCCACATGCCCGATCATCAGGCCCTTGGTGCCACCGCTGAAACGCCCATCGGTCACCAGGGCCACATACGGCCCCAGTCCCTCGCCCACCAGGGCCGAGGTCACCGAGAGCATCTCGGGCATCCCAGGGGCCCCTTTGGGGCCTTCGTAGCGGATCACCACCACGTCACCGGGCTTGATCTGCTTTTTGAGTACGGCCTTCATGGCGCTTTGTTCGCCGTCGAAAACCCGGGCCGGCCCCCGGTGCACCTTGGTCTCGGTGCCGGCCAGCTTGAGCACCGCCCCGTCCGGGGCCAGCGAGCCCTTGAGCACCCGCAGGCCCCCTTCGGGTTTGAAGGGTTTTTTGACGCTGGTAACCACCTGCTGGCCCTTGGTCTCTCTGGCGTTTTTAACCTCCTGCCAGAGGGTTTTCCCGCTCACGGTCATCTGGTCGCCGTCAATCAGGCCGCCTTCAATCAGGCGGCGAATCACCAGCGGGATGCCCCCAGCCTCCCAGAGCTCCCAGGCGGTGTACTGGCCCCAGGGGCGCATATCGGCAATCACCGGGGTTTTGCGCGAGATTTTGTCGAACTCCTCGAGCGTCAGTTTAATCCCGGCCTCCCTGGCGATGGCCAGCAGGTGCAGCACCGCGTTGGTCGAGCCGCCGGTGGCCGCTACCGCGGCAATGGCGTTGGTAAAGCTTTTCTTGGTCAGGAAGCTCTTGGGGGTGCGGCCCGCCTGGATGGCCTCGGCCAGAATCTGCATGGCCCGCCGCCCGGCCTCTTTTTTCTCGGGGGCGATGGCCGGAATGGCGTTGTAGCCGATGGGCGAGAAGCCCATCACCTCGAGGATCATGGCCATGGTGTTGGCGGTGTACTGCCCGCCGCAAGCACCGGGGCCGGGAATGGCGGTGCGCTCGATCTCGGCCAGCTCTTCCTCGGTAATCTGGCCGGCCGCGTACTGCCCCACCGCCTCAAAGACCGAGACCACGGTCTGCTTTTTGCCGCGCAGGAGGCCGGGGGCAATGGAGCCGCCATACAGCACCAGGCTGGGCACGTTGGCCCGGATCACCCCCATCATGGCCCCGGGGTTGGTCTTGTCGCAGGCCACCAGGGCCACCATGCCGTCGTAGAGGTAGCCTTGGGCGATGAGCTCGATGCTATCGGCAATCACCTCGCGGCTCACCAGCGAGGCCCGCATACCCACCGTGCCCATGCTGATGCCGTCGGAGATGGCCGGGGCCCCAAACTCGAAGGTCTGGAAACCGGCCTCCTTGGCCCCGAGCTTCAGGTCGGCGGCCAGGTCGCGCAGGTGGAAGTTGCAGGGCATCCCCTCGGTCCAGGTGTTCACGATGCCCACCCAGGGAATTTTGAACTCTTCGTCACCGATGCCCACCGCGCGCAGCATGGCCCGGGCGGGGGCTTGTTGAGGGCCTTTTTTGATGATGTCCGAACGCATAGAAAAACCTCGCCAAAAGCCGAAGGTGAAAGGGTCTATTTGTTATGAGCCGTCTGTAACCGTTGCAATTTTACCGTGAAAGCGCCGGGGGTCGCCCTCGAGGATACGCACCAGGGCCCTGGCCGACTGCTCGGGGGTAAGCACCCGCCCCTGGCTCTGGTAGCCCCGGAACAGGGGCCGCAGGGTCTCGCTGGCGCTCCCCTGGGCCTCCCGAAGCTGCCGCTGCATCTCGGTCTCCACGATGCCCGGTCGGAAGGTGAAGCAGGTGACTTCTGGAGCCTCCACCGCAAGCTGCCGCACCAGGTGCTCCTCGGCCGCCTTGGCGATGGCATAGATGCCCATGCCGGGGATGTTGTGCTCGGCCACCCCCGAGCCCAGAAACACCGCCACGCTGCCCGGCTGGCGGATTAGATGAGGGTAGGC